>Ga0172371_10000009_pt1 | contig 271213 bp, 242 predicted proteins | sample Lak12m_FD_114543 | JGI IMG/M metagenome (GOLD analysis project Ga0172371, IMG submission 114543) | Freshwater microbial communities from Kabuno Bay, South-Kivu, Congo - kab_022012_12m | ecosystem: Environmental > Aquatic > Freshwater > Lake | place: Democratic Republic of the Congo...
AAAATCCCTTTGCTTTCAAGCTCTTTGGCGCGGCGTTCAGTATCCAGGAAGAAGCTGTTTCCACCATCGATCAGCAGATCACCTGGTTCAAGAATGGAATCGAGACTGGCAATTACAGCATCCACCGGTTTCCCGGCAGGAACCATCATCATGATGCGACGGGGATGTTCCAATACAGCTAAAAAATTTTCCAAGGTTACACAGGCTATCAGTTTCTTTCCTGGATATTTTGTACCAAACGAATGTACCTTTGTCGCATCCAGGTCATAGCCTGCCACCCGATATCCATTGCGTTCCATGTTGAGCGCCAGCATGTGACCCATGACTCCCAGGCCCATCATTCCAAAGTTTGCTTTATCCATTTGAAATCTTCCTTTCATTCTGATCCAATCAGTTTTTGATACGATACAGGATTTCGCCTGCTATTTCCACGAAGAGAATACCTTCAGGGTCACGTTTCTCCCAGTTTGAAAGATCAATACTGGCAGGATTCAGAAAATCAAAATAAAGTCTTTAGATTATATCCTCCTTGCTCACCACTCTTCCGATTACTTCGACGTGGAACTGCTGATAAGCTTGCAGAATTTTCCAAACACATGGATCATCCCGGAATTCTTGCTGGATCATTTGCGCACATTTGGTTTTCAACCCCAAAAAATATTGAGACCGGATCCCAGGGAATCAACTTACCTGGCTGGCATGACCCTTACTTTATTCGAAGGATTCCATTGGGAGGGTGGCGGAACTCACGAAAAAGGCCGACGTGGAGTGCCATCCACAGGTTACATGGTCGAATTAAACGTCAAGAAATGGTTGTTTTCAGGTGACACGCGGACATACCACTCAGGCGCCTTGACCCAATTTGGACCCGTTGATGTTCTCTTTGCCCATTTGTGGTTGGGGAGGGGTTGTGCTTTGCAGGCAGCACCCGAACTCCTGAAAGCTTTTTGTCTTTTCTGCCTTTCTTCACAACCCAGGCGAATCATCGTGACTCACCTGGAAGAAATATGCCGAAAACCCGAGGAGTATTGGGATGACCGGCATTTTGTTCTTGTTGAGGATTGGTTCCGCATGCATGCTCCTGAAATTGAGGTGGAACCTGCTTATACGGGGAATCACCTCGTGTTGTAATCTTATCTCCTTAACCATTTTCAATTAAGGATTAATACCGTCCAATTTTCTACCCTTTTTGTCTATTCAATCCAAGTTGACTGAAAACCAATTAGCTCGTTTTCTAACTAAGAGGAAAAAAAGATTCTGAAAATGGACGAATCTCCCCCAATATACGATCAGGCAGAAAACATAACACCAGATATACTGGGTAGAAAGACCTGGGTCTTTCTCTTAATTAATTCAAACCAAAGAATATCAAAATTTCTTAGAATTTGGTCAAATTTCTTTCTTCCAACAAAATTGTAGTTTAAGAAGAAATGAAAAAAAATTAGCCTTTAATATCTTTTACAAAACCGTAGGTGAAAGCCAGGGTCATAAGCAATAGCAGGGGGGTAAGTATAGCCATAACAAAACCCGGGCTAAAAAATAACAATTGCGAGCCAGCTGAGATGAAAGCCAGTGCGATGCCGCCCAGACCGATCAATACTCCACCGATCCCAACCCACCAGAAACCTTTTGGAGATTTTTTCGCCAGGAATGGACCAAGAAAAATTACCAGTCCAGCCACACCGTGGAAAAGCGGAACGGAGATCTTTTTGATGAGATCAATCCCAAAGATGGCTGAAATTGCAATTGCCAGGAAACCCACCAGTGCAAACCACTTAAAAGCTTTTTTATATTGCGGAAAATACTCTTCAATGATCCCCATGGAGATACCCAGCGGGATGAGGGAGGCGACTGTCAGAACATAGGGCGAAGCTAGGATTCCCAGCCCCAGGAAGATAAGCAACAAGCCTGAAACCAACAGTACGAGAAAACCCATAGCATAATACAGGTCATAAAGTTTCTTTTCCTTGCTCCAACGGGTGTAAAAACGCCAAAGCAAGTAGACGGCGGTCAGACCGGTTAAAAGAAGAAAGAGGTTATCCAGAGTAAAAAGATTCATATGAGTTCTCCTTGTCTAATATGCCTAATATGGTTGATATTCCTAAGTTTAATAAATTAATACATATTACTTTGTGATTTTCAAGAGAGTTACAATACACTTTGAGGAAATATGTTTGGTCAGAGTCACCTAGATGCACATGCAGCGCCTAGTAATGGTGGATTGCATCCATTAAGATAATGTGTGCGAAGGATCCGTTCCACCATAATCATCATACAAAATGGAAACCTATCACAAAGCAAAGGGTCATCAACAATAACAAACCGGGAAGTACTGTCAGGATAAACTTTTGCGAAAGAATAGGTTTGCCTGATTTGAGGAATGCAAGCAGCAAGCCACCTATACCAATTAAAGCTCCACCAATCCCAATAAATGCAAACCTGGGTTCGGTCTCTCCCAAGATAGAAAAAATGATTGGCAGCAGGAAGATGGTCATACCAGCCACGCCGTGGATTATGGACAAAACAATCGTAGGCAGTTTACCAGACACGGGAAAAGAACGGGTTACGATAATTGCTACCAGTCCGATCAAGGCATAAGCCAGGTAAATAGCTCGCAAGGAGGGTAGATATTCCCAGACAAGCCCTGTAGAAAGGCTGAGAGGTATGACCGTAGAGATGATAACCACCGCTGGAGTTTCCAACACATCAAAACCCATGATGATGAGCAATAATCCTGCAACCAGGAGAACGCCGAAGGATATGATATAGGCGACCACGGGCAAACTTAATGAGCCATCAATTCCAAAAGCAATTTGATAAGCCGCCAACAAACCGGTAACCAGCAGGAGAATTCGATCCAATACAGATATTTTCATGGTTTGGTTACCTTCCGGAAGATCTACACCATCATCAGTATCATTGAACTTAACATATACAACGAAGCATATTTGAATAAACCAAAGTTGGTGCGCTCAGTCGGTTTGAAAACACTTATAACAGCCAGGCTCAGCAATCCGACAGAAAGAACTATCAGGATCCGGAGATAGCCTATCGTCATCCCTATACCATAAGACGCAAATCCCATTGCCAGTGATGCAAGCACACTTGAGACAGCAATGGTAACTCTTGTCATATGGAATCCATAAGTGGATGGGAAGGTGGGGATGCCAGCGGTTTTGTAATCGTTAGAATATTTCATGCTGAAAGTCAATATATGGGTGGGAATCCAGAACAGGATGCCCAGCGAAAGGGTGATTCCGATCCAGTCGAAACCGCCATAACCCAACACCCGACCGGCAAGAATGGGCATTCCTCCGGAGATACCTCCCCAGATGATGCCCCATGCTGTCCTGCGCTTTAACCACATACTATAGATCACAACATCAAAAAATATACCGGCAAAGATGATCAATCCATAAAGAGCGTCCATGGCAACCGCAAGTCCCACACCTAAAAGTGACAGGAGCAAACCCAGGCGAAGCCCTTCATTGGGAGTGATCTGACCACTGGCAAGTGGCCTTTTACTTGTGCGTTGCATCCTGGCATCTATGTCGCGGTCCCACCACATATTCAATATTGTGCTCCCACTGATCGATAGGAATAAGCTGATGCCTAATCCAACCATCGTACCCAAGTTAAAAACAGGGCAACGAGCACTCATATAACCTGCCAAGCCAGTGGAAAGCAGTAAACCAGTTTGCAGGCTTTTGATCAACGACCAGTAAGGATGAATTTTAGTTAACATGTTATTCTATGGAAGTCCTTTTTTTATTGGATGGAAACAGGAAGGGTTTACCCCAGAGCCTGCCTCCATCCGAATTTATTTATTTTACGCACCTAAAGCCAACGCCCGGGCTGAAATAAGTTGGGGTGGCATTGTTGGTTACCCAAACCCGCAGATCCATATCGTAGGTGTCTTTCGATCCACCATGCATGAAGCGGTAGTGCATTCCTTCGTATACATCCCCTGTCCATTGCCAGACGTTGCCAGCCATGTCATACAAACCATAAGGCGAGGCTGAATCGAGTGTCTGGTAATCTCCATATTTTTTACCATTGTAAAAGCCTACCGGAGTTGTTCGAGAGCCAAAGCTGCTCATATCCTCATAGGGATCGCGACTGGCATAAAAGTTGGCATTTTCGCGCAAGGTATCATCACCCCACGGGAGCGGGCGCGCATCTGTTCCCCGCGCAGCCTTCTCCCATTCGATCTCGGTTGGAAGACGATATCCATAGAAGTCGCAATAACCCCAGGCACCAAACCAGGTAACCATGGTCATCGGGTGATTTTCATAACCTGATTGGGCAGTAAATGTTTTACCATCATACTTGATGCGTTGGGATGGATCATTCAATGGGATGAATAGCCAGTCACCTGCATCAATTCTTATTTCATGCTTGACTTCGTGGAACTTGTCACCCGGATAAAAACCTACTACTTGATCTCCTTCGACTTTGACATAATCCGTAACCAGTGCTTCGTTCAGGAAAGCAGCATATTGTGCGGTGGTTACATCTGTGACCATGATCTCGTAAGGGTCTGTTTTTTGAACTTTTTCATGCTGTCCAAAGAAGAATTCACCAGCCGGGATCTGAACCCAGGAGTCGGGGTCCACGCCAGTTTCGAAATCGGGCATAGGTGCATTCAGATCGACTGAAGCACAGGAAACTATCATGATGGACAATAGAACAAAAGAAAGTATCTTGCGCTTCATGAGTTCACCTCCTGAGACAATTCCTGGTTCACTTCCTCAGTCCAGCGCCCTTTGTTCTTGAATAAATCGCTCAATCGCCAGACCATCACTACCGCGAGGAGAACCAGCAACAAGCCAAGCCCGATGTCAATACCATACATGAGGTAGTTAACCAATGGCTGTTGGACTGCTTCCGTAATAAAGAGCCGTTTCATCTCGAATATGGTGACGGAAGCCAGGGCGAGGTCGGAAAAGAATATGATGAGCCAGCCATATATCTGACGAACTTTACCTTTGAGTCCGATCATGTCTCCAAAGTACATCAAGATAATGGTCGCTACAATAGCTGATAATGCGTGCCAGTGACCTGTCAGCTCAATGCGTTCTTCGCGTGCAGGCCAGATTCGGAAGATCTCTTCCAGGCGGATGGCCATGAAGATGCCAATGCCGCTGGTGGTGAAATTCATGAATAACATTTGCCAGGTGGGACCGAACTTGAGCGGGTCGCGTACCAGGGCACTGAGTTTCTGCCCGAAGGTGGGTTTCTGCAAATGAGCCGTCCCATCCCGAATGAGTTTCCCCCAACTCCAGATGAGTAAAAACAAAGCTGCCAACATGGAAGGTGTTGCCCCCACATAGATGACCATATGGGCAACAGGTTCAAGTGGAGTAGCCACTCCCCATACACCCAGGTTGAGAACAATAGTTCCGAGGATCATCAGTGGCATGGAAATCTTATGAAGAATGCCTTTGAAGTTCAGCCAGCGCCCGATGATAAGCGTGAGCATAATGGCGATAAGTGCCAGCATGATGTGCAGGTGGCCAATAATTGAGTATTGCATGGTTGTTTTTTCTGCCAGCCGGATTACATTCTCTGCAAGGAAAACTTCAAATCCATTACCGAAAAAAGAGCCTGGCACGGCACCAAAGAAAGCAGAAATGACGGTGGTTACAGCAGTGGCGAAGAATGCCATCCGTTCCACGCTGAAACCTTTTTTGGTGTGTGCATAATCTTTATCAGTAACGATATGTTCCTTGTTCCACGGCCAGAGAGCCACGCACATCAGCACTCCTGCGAAAAAAATCAGCGCCAAGCCTGTTATATAAAGCCCATGTAGTGCCCAGTTGTGGCCAAAGTAGGCAAAGCCCATGCCAAATATCATGGCAAACATGTAGCCGACCGTAACTAGCACCCGGATGGCTAGCTTGAAAAACTCTTTCATCTTAAGCAGACTGGTGACCATGTAGGTTTCAATGGCTACGATTGCCATCGCAACCGAGTGATATAAAATGATCATCCTTCCTTCGCGCTCAGCCTGGACGATATCCATATTAAATAGTTTAATGACCACTTCACGTACACCCATTTCAGCCATTGGACCAGATAGCATACCCCACACAGCGGTCAAAAGAGCAATCATGGCGATCGCCACAAGGATCAGCCCTTTGGTGGAATTGAATAAGTAGTTGAAACGATTTATTATCTTCATCAAAGTATTAACTCCTGATAAGTGATTTCATCCCGGCATGTTAAAAATATCACAAATCATGTATTTTGTATTTGATAAATATCAATTATTAGATCGGATCTTTCTGTGCATCAAGCATTTTTCGTGTGGATGGGGATAGAAGGTAGATGAGCAGCCCGGTGCTCATCAAGGGTGCCACCAGAAACATGGAGAAACGTCCTTGAACGATCACATCAGTCAGACCGACAGGGAAACCACCGAACATAGACATTGCTGAAGCAAAGACTCCGACGGGCAAAGCCCAGGATTTACCTTTGACCAGGGCAAATATGAAGACCGCCCACACGATAGCGCCCCACCAGTTGACCATCTGAGACATGCCATACATCGAACTGATAAAACCTTTGGCTTCCGTTTGATAGCGGGATATCGCTCCTACCCCATCAATAAAGGTCAGCACATAAGCCAGACCACTGACAAACGCCAGGGCGATGATCTTCTTGTTTATACCACCAATGAACAACATTCCAAACCACAAGACCAGGGCGATCAAGAAGACCCAGATGGTTGGAGCCGGTAATCCAATGGAGGAAGGGGGAATCATTGGAAAGAAACCTGCCAGGAGTTGAACCGTGGCAGCCACCATACCCCATACCCATGCCCAGCTTGATCTGTTAAGGAAGCCATACAGCACCATCACCCATAAAGCTCCAGCAGCAACACCCAACCAGCTTAATAGTGCAAAGACGATCTGGACAGTAATGGCTTCATCCGGTCTGGCTCCATTCAGTTTGCCGTCAATATTTACTTGATAGATACTTGCCAACAAGAATAAAACCAACAATCCAGTCAGAATTCCTATCACTGCAAGAACAGATCCTAATTTATTGTTACCTTTCATAATACACCTCCTTTTCATTAAGTGATTAATACTTGCTAGAAAAATTTATCGGATTTTATATGTAAGAAATCCAATTATCACTCAAAAATCCGGGCAACAAAACCTCAAGGATGGTTGTGTTGCCCATTGATCTTATGAAGCCATACCGATCTTTTTTTGATCTGTTAATAATTTTTGCGTGGAAGTCAACAATAGGACGATCAATAATATTGTACTCAAAATTGGCGCAGGAAGGAACAACGAAAAGCGCTGCACTTCAGCAACATTATGAATACCCATCGGGTAACCACCTATCATTGACATGACAGCGGCAAAAATTCCCACTGGGATCGCCCATGATTTCAATTTGAGCGCACCAAATATAAAGATCGCCCAGGCTGCTGCACCCCACCAGTTGACCTGTTGCGAAATGACATACATACCATTCCAAAAGGTATTTGGGTTCTGGATGAATGTTTCTGCTGACTGGAATGTTGTTTGGAATTTAGATATCGGTGCCACACCATCAATGAAGGTAAGTACATAAGCCAGTCCTGCAACGAAAGTCAGCGCAATGATCTTTTTCTCAACCCCACCGATGAAAAGCATTCCAAACCACATAATGGCTGCCAGTAAAAATACCCAAAGGGTGGGAACAGGTAAATTACTGTCAGCAGCCGGGATCATCGGGAAAAATCCTGCCAGCAGGAGAATTGTTGCAGCCACCGCACCCCAGAACCATGCCCAGTCTTTTTTCTTCAGGAACCCCCACAATACAGAGACGGATAAGGCGCCAGCTGCAGTTCCCAGCCAGCCAAGAATGGCATAGACGAATCGAACGGTATTGCTTTCTTCCCACTGACCGGCATTGAAATGAGTATGGATGACCGTATTGTAAGTGTCAGCCAGGAAATACAGGCACAATAATCCTGCCAGAATACCAAGAAAAGATAAAAATATTCCGATCTTGTGATTTCCTTTCATTTTGAATCTCCTTGTTTTTTATCATTTGCTCGCTGCCCTAACAGCAAGATCAATATGATCATCCAAACAACCAGACGAACTGTCATGGCTTTGATGCTATCGGTAGCAACCACTGCGCGGTAAGCTGTCTGCAATACGACCATCACAATGGCGTTCATGCTGAAGGTTGCAATGGTTGCTGGTAGTGCCAGTCGGGTATTTTTCCAGATAACAACAGCCGTAAATAAGACTGAAACAATACCAATCACAAAATTATAAATTGGGAGCCAATCAATAACATAATAGTCAGGAAGAATACCTAAGATGACTTGTCCGCCGGCAAAAATCGCCATTGCACCAATCACAAATGCCAGAATGGCTGCAATCTTGTTCAGTATGGCTCTCTTTTTCATAATCTTTAATCCTTCTGTTCCATGACAACATGCGTGGTTTGGGTTGTACGCGGCGCTTTGATGTTTAACAGGCGCAAGCGTGTATCACCATTATTGACCAAACGGTGTGGTGCTTCCGGGGGCATTTCCACCAACATATCAGCGGATAGATCAAATGTCTCAGATCCTGCCTCCAAAACTCCTTTCCCTTCCAACACATACAGAAAAACATTTGTATAAGCGACGTGTTTCTTCTGTTCCTGTCCTGGTTCGAGAACCAGGTGCTCGAATTGTGCCTGCTCACTGACGTGCAATGGACGCACACTGATAAAATGCGGGTTAGTGATCTCTTCTACATTAAATACTTTGGTGGTTTTCATTAATTTTTACAGTTGTCTCCTTATGAGTTTGTGCTTGTTTCTTCTTTCGGATCCCTTTAGAGATATAAGGGAGCAAATACAAATACGAACCCGTGATTGCCATGAAAAGCATCAAGATCGAAGGAATCTTATCTAATCTTTCCCAGGCAGCGATGACTTCCTGGCTTCCAACCAATTTGATCACCACTGCGATCGGGATTAAAAGTGCAGTGGGTATTGCAATCCAGCGGTGGATCTGTCGGAACCATTTGTTAAGTACTTTATTCATAATCAATATTTTCCTTATTAATTTCAAAATTGAGGTTGATAGATCTTCCAGGACTTGGTGCTCCCGGAGCTTCAATACGATTAACAACACCTCGTACGCCTTGCACATCACTGGCAAGATCGGCTGCTGCTGAGCGTATCTCGATCGAAGAAACGACACCCGCAAGGTGTGCGATCCCATTAACAACACCGACGCGCAGGTTTATATTTGCAATCCGTTCATCTGATGCAAATTGAGTAAGTATCGCGGATCGTATTAATATGTCTGGGGGCTTTTGCAATTTGTGTATCAAGGTGCCTCATAAAATTCAACTTACACCTATTGTACAAACTGCTTTAGATCTTGTATACGACAATAGTCGTGTTAAATTTCACAAATTTCCACGACGAGCCAATTCTTTTGGATCCAACAAGATAATTTGGTGCCTCTTTACTTCGAGAAGTCCGTCAGCCTCCAATGTTTTAAAAGCACGACTGAGAACATCCCGCACGGTACCCAGGCGAATTGCCATCTCATCGAAAGTCGTCCAGTTGCGCCGTGGTACAACCAACTGACCCTCACAGGTTTCCGCATGCTGCAGTAGGGTGTTGACCAGCCGGGATTCAACATTCCGCAAGGAAAGATCTTCGACCAACCCGATATAGTGCAGCACGCGATCACTCAACCGCCGAATAATAGCCATCGCCAGCACAATATCCTGTTCCACCAATGCCCTAAATTCGTTGGCAGGGATGACCCACAAATCCACTTCTTCAAGTGCCACTACTGTGCCCGGATATTCCTTTTCTGCAAATATGGCAATATCACCGAATATCTCCCCCGAGCTAAAAAACATCATTGCCTGTTCACGCCCATCGCGTGAAATCCGTGTGGCTTTTACCCAGCCTTGCTCTAGTAAATAAACTTTCTCAGCTGGTTCGCCTTCAATGTATATCACCTGACCAGCGTCAAAATGACGCGGCAGAGCTACTTTTGCGAATCGCTCCAGTGTTTCCCGCGGCAAATTTTCAAATTGGTGAATTTTTTTAAATAAAGCTTCAAGCCTGGAATGTTGCATGGGATCCAAGTATTAACCAATGCTAATGAAAGCAGAGTCTTATCAAAGATTTACTTATTTTACACGAAAATCCGGCAGGGTTATAGAACATGCAATGTTAATGCTTCATCATGTGAGCAGGTTTCCAAACATTCCAAACAACGGATGCACTCGGTATCATTAAGGTGATCAGGGACATCCTTGATACCCATTGAGCATTCAACATCACAACGCCCGCAGTGGTTGCAGGTATCAAAATCTGCATGCAAACGGATCGGGGAAATTTTATTGAAGATAGCCAATGCTGCACCGAGCGGGCAAAGATATTTACACCAAATTCGCTCCACCAGCAAAGAAGTGATTATAAAAATTACCAGAACGCTCCATAGAAAAGCGCTGGTCAATCTGAAACTGAAGACGGCACGAACCGGACAGAAGTAGTACAAGGGAGGATAAACCGCAAATGCGCTGGCTAAGATTATAAGCACCAAGATGAAATATTTGGCATATCGTAGCGGGCGGTCAACCGTATCCGGCAATCGCAATGGCAAGAGGAATTTGCCTGGTTTGCCTCTAATGCGACTTTTTTCTCCCGCCAGCCACCGTCCTAGCTTTGCCAACCCTTCCTGCACTGCTCCCAATGGGCACATCCAACCACAGAAGGCACGCCCGGCTACCAACGATACAGCCAGCGTACCGCTGAGGATGGAAAAATTGAGCAGGTTGGTGCTTAACAATGTTTGCCGGGTGGTGACATATTTCCACATGGTTTCAATAGCACCAAATGGACAAAAAGCATCAAACGAACCACCACTGCCTGCTTCACCAGGCAACAAATGACGGATGCCTATTAAGAAAGTGCCGATCACGGCAAACATCAGCAACCCTTTGCGAATTTTCATTAAACTGGAAATTTTATTGGCAGTCATGTGATCGGGAACTCCCAGAAAAGGGTATTTTGAACCATTACTGGTGGCAACTGCCCTTGCCCGCTCCGATCTGTTGAGCCATGTTGCGGGCGAAATCCAAAAGCAAATGCAATGAGCATGCCGATCACAAATGCTGAAATAATGATAACAGGATATTTGTAAGGGTCAATTTTCATAGTTTTTTAATAACCAGATGAGTATGGCGTATTTGTTTATCAAATACGCCATGCTCAAGAATTGAATGCACCGGTATTATTCTTCCTCAACCTCTTCCACAATCAAATGCTTTTTGAAGAAAGGCACCATTGTGAAGAACAATACTCCAAGTCCCAGTAATGTGCCATAAAGATAATCCAATGTTTTTGTACGGAATAACTGGGTTGGAATATCGATCATCAGGATGGCGATCGTCCCTATAATGGCCAGCCACCAACCCTTGCGTTTCCCAATGGAAAGTAAAGGAATTGAGAGGAAAAGCAGGATCACAGCCACCCAGTTCACTTCACCCACCCAATTGAACAACCACCAGGTAAAATCCGGATAGAAAGGATAACCCGGTCGGGTGGCCATGGTACGTTGTGCACCGATCCCAATCGTAAAGGCGTGGGTGGATAACATACCAATGAAGGTAAGCGCTGCAAAACGGGTCCATTTTTGAGCTGTTTCAGCTGTGCGCAGGAAAATGAAACTAAAATAACCTATCAAACCGATCACTGAAATAAGCATCGGTAACGGGAATCCGTCCACCCAACTTACGTATGGCAGGAACATGAACATACCACCTATGGCAGGCAATGCAAATAATGACATGGCGATCTGGTAAGTCCACTCTTCACCTTTTCTGATCTCCTGGGAGAGGACGATCAGTGCTGCGCCAGCCACAAAGATGAATGCCCGCCAGACAGGATAGAAGAGATCAAAAAGCGGCAGCCCACTGGAAAAGGTTGGGTTTCCAGCTTTGATATGCTCATCCAAACCATGCAGGACTCTCTCGAGGGAAGTCTGAACCAGGAAAGGAATTATGGTTACCATCAATAAACCTAGAACAATGGCAAGGATGGACATGATCGTTCGGTTCTTTTGAGAAGTTTCTTTCATTAATGCCTCTTATATAAGTATATATATGTAGAATATCACAAATTAATTGTTGATGCGTTGTTTTGGTGCAAATCTTTCCATTTTTTTTATTTCAGATTTGTTTCTTCTCAGTCACTCCACTGTTATAAGGCAGACACATTTAGTATCCGCCTTATAACAATCTGGAGTCCCCTAACCTGTATACATCAACTTGCTGAATGCTTCAAAATCGTTTTGATACGGATTCTCATGAGATATCTATTCATAAACTTTCACAGAGAAAAAGCCATCCATATCTGCATTATCCAATACATATATGGCTCGATCATTCCAGTATTTGATATAATCTGCAGCTTCTTCAGCATTAGCTTCTCCTGCAGCCATTTTCTTGCCCATGGATATACGCCCTGGAGTTGGAAGAGGGGTGATGATCACCAGGTTGAATTTGATGCCAACTTTTTTATCAGTATCCAGGCGGGTGAAAATCCACTCGCGCATTGGGGGAAGCTGGTTGGTTGGTTCCAGGGAATAAACCATTAGGTTTTGACGGATAAAGACATCGTTCGCTTTTCCAAACTCTGCACCGATGAACCCTGTATGTGGAGACGCACCTGTAACAAAGGTGATGATGTCACCAAAGACACCAACAAACCATTCATCCTCAGCACCAGGGGCTTCCACTGCAATTTGACCACGAACCGGGATCTCCCCGTTGGGATATAGCACTTCAAGGGCCTTGCGGGCAATTGTCCATGCCCCTGTTGTCGCGCCACAAGAATGACCGGCTAATTTAACTGCCTCTTCGTAATAGTAGGGAATGGCATCTTGTGATTGACTAAAAATCTGAAAATATGGATCGATCATCATAATTGGTGGAACTTCAGTTATATAAGCCTGATCCCAGGCAAATTCATCTGCCGGGACTGACTCCAAACCAGACACGATCGAAGGCGGGGTTTGCGCCAATCCTTCTTCATAAACAGTGACAGTGAAAAAGCCATCCATAGCTTCATTTTCCAATACAAATATGGCTCTATCATTCCAGTATTTCACATAGTCTGCGGCTTCTTCAGGAGTTGCTTCACCCAAAGCCATCTTCTTACCCATCGCCTGCCGCTCTTCGGTTGCGATCGGGGTAATAATGGAAAGATTGAATACAACACCGACTTTTCTGCCGGTGTCGAGTCGTGTGAACACCCACTCCATTTTTGGAGGTAAGGTTCCAGTAGGTTCTCCCGGGTAGACCATTTTATTTTGGCGCACAAAAAGGTCATTTGTTTCACCAAACTCAGCACCGATGAAACCTGTTTTAGGTGATGCGCCTGTTACGAAGGAAATGATCTCGCCAAATACACCAACGAACCACTCATCTTCCGCACCTGGAGCTTCCACTGCAATTTGGCCGCGTACCGGTATTTCCCCATTTGGATAAAGCACTTCCAGCGCTTTGCGGGTGATAGTCCAAGCGCCTGTTGTCGCACCACATGAGTGCCCTGCCAATTTAACTGCATCTTCATAATAATAGGGAACGGCTACCTGTGACTGCCCAAAAATCTTGAAATACGGGTCGATCATCATGATAGGTGGTACTTCTGATATATATTCCTGGTCCCAGATACTTGCTTCGACAGGTTCGTCGGGGACTTCTGGAACCGGGGTTACAACTTCTGATGGAGGAGTTGCCTCCGATGGCAGTGTCGCTTGCGTTTCGTCTGGCGGAGTTGTCGGCTCAGCTGTGGCTACGGGGGCACACGCCGAAAGGACAAAGGCAGCGATAAGCAAGATGGCAAAAACTGGATACGATTTCTTCATTTCTTCTCTCCTTATATTGAATTAACGCCTGCCGCCAGAAAATTATCAGGTGGCATTCGCTATCTAAACCTACGTGTGCACTTTATCACAAGTACTTTTTCAATAACTTGCGTTAACGCAAGTAAAAGTAATATTCACAGTAATACAAATCCGGTGATTAATATCTAATCAGGAAGTGCCTGTCAGAAATGCGGAAAATAAATTTTAAGAGACAATGGAGTTTATATCTGAGTAAACCACGAACGATCAATTAATTTCATGAGCAGGAATTTAATAATTTAAACCCCGATCAAAATCATTTGCCTAAAATATATTCTACATTTGATCGATCTCTTGATATGTTCATCCCCAGGAATGGAGAATTAAAAATTTTGTTTTATAAGATTATAGACTTATTCATGAAATTGTTATGTCAATCCAATGTCAAATGATCTTCTGATCAATTGATCGGTTTTCAGGGCAATACGATGGCTAGAAGCCTTTGTCAGGTCTATTTGAAAAATAAGATAGGCAATTTTATTAAGATCTTATGGACGTTATTTCAGGATTTACTGGCGATACTTTCTAATTTCGACCTATCCATTATTGAAAATTCCGTTCGAGTGATCTCTATTGCCCCGTTATTGGAGAATTGTTGGAGAAGCCTGCAAACCATTTCGCTGGTTGTCCCTGTTCGAGCGGCAATATCAACAAGGGTAATATTTCTTGGAAGATTTTTCTGAGTTATAGGGTATTGATCAAGCAGGAATTGTGCCACTCTGCCACCGACGGTTTGAAAGGCGAGTCCATCGACCATGGAACTGACGCGCATCATGTATTCAACCATTTTTCGCGAGATTTCCCATGCCAATTTGCTATTCTCTAAAATGATGGGTTGCAGGATTTCTTTTGACCATAAAAATATTTCGCTTGACTGATCAGCTTGCAAAATGACAGGCATGCGAGCATTTTCGTGAAAAAATGCAGGACCCCAAAACATATCGTCCTTGGCAAAAACACTGACCAACAGAGTCCGCCCCTCCATCGATATTTTTGTTGCTTCCACACTCCCCTCCAGGACGATGAAAAAAAAAGGCCAAATATCTTCCAAGTGGGTAATGTATGCATCTTTATTAAAATGTTTTTCAATGCCGGAATCAGCAAGGAATTTTATTGTCGACTTATCCAAGGATGAAAAAACTGGATGAATAGACAATCGTTTGATTAATGGGGTCATGCAAAACTTCACTTACACTAGGAACTTTTTCAAACCTTCATGATCATGTATGGTTATACTGGCGCGGTCGATACTAAGCAGGCCATCCGCTTGAAATTGATACATGATCCGACAAATGACTTCAGGTGAAGTGGCGATCATGGCTGCCATATCTCCAAGAGATAGATCGCGTTGGACAGTTGGATTATCAGCTTTGATGAATATTTCCAGAATCAATTTTGCCAAACGGTTGGCAACCGGATTGAAAGCTAAATTGTATATATTTTCGCGTCGCTTGCGGATTATTTTAGTCTGCCGGCATATTAATGCACGCGCGGCTGCTTTGTTGCCAAGGATCAGCTCCATTACAGGCTCTCCAATCCACCAGAAGATCGTGGAAGATTTTATTGCTTCCAGGGTTGATGGCATTGGTTCATTATCCAGAAGTGTATGACTCCAAAATTCATCTCCTGCTTCCCAATTGGAAACAAAATACTCTTTCCCTTCCGGATTATTAATAACTGAACGGAGTGTACCACTTGCTATATAGGTCACAAAACGGCGAAAGTCCCCTTGACGACAAAGAACATCTCCCTTATTTAGCGATTTGCGCATGGCTAACTTTGCCAACTCAAGGAGCTCTTCATCTGACAAGAACTTAAATACCTCAGATTGGTTTAAACGTTCGATCAGGCGTGTAATAGAATAATCCATAATTACAAATAAGCGAATTTCTTAACTTTTATCAAGGAAAAATAAAATAAATACTGTAAATTAATAGTGAATATATTCACGATATCAATTCATATCATACTTCAAGGAGAAAAACATGTTAGTTCAAACGCCTCGAAACATCCGTATCACAGTTGTTGCATTGTTATTGGTGGCTGCCATCCTGATGATCGTTTTGGTACCTTTTATCGGGTTTGATATGGTCAATCCGATTGTTACGGCGCAACAGGAACGCATTGTTAAATTCACAGCTGAGAGCAATCCACAGGCTCCACTGCTGACTTTAACTGTCTGGTTGGTAAGCTTCTTTTATCCATTCTGGAGTACTCTGTCTGTAGTCGCAGGGTTGGTCTTACTGGTAATTGCGTTGCCACTATTTCGTGGAGAAAGATGGACGCGTGGTCTTGCCCTACTTTGTTTGGCCGTTCCAGCCATCGGTGGCGCTTATATGCTCGTGCCATGGTTGAACTTTGTCGGCAGCGTTCAAGGTGGATTTCCACCTGCCATTACGATCATGATGATTGGCTTAATACCTTATTTTACCATTCTTCTGGCTGATAAAGTGGACAGGACTCAAAAGTTAGTTGATTTTCTTGTTTTCCTGATGTTGGGAGTGACCGCAGCAGAGAATTTTGCCAATGGACACGCTGCCTACCGCATACTATTCGGACACCCAGGCCGTCCATTGTTTGCAGAGGGGATCGCCATTACCTACTTCGGTTGGCTGGCTTTATGGGTTGGTATGGGATTGTGCATTGCAGCGATTTACTTGCTGGGAGAGAAGAAAATTTCAGGCTGGTATGCAGGTTTGATCGGCGGTCTGGTGACTGTGGTGTCCAGCGGGGCTACTCACTATGTCCGGCACACTACCAATGACTACCTCCTGGGCGCTCTGATGGGCTTGAGCATTGTCGTAATGCTCCTTATTCCCCTGTTCAAAAAACGTCTGTTGACAGAATACGTAAGCTAATAGAATATCAATTTGAATGTCATGGGGCTGTCCCAGTAGATCTCTGGTGACAGCCCTTGTGTTGTTACATGATGAAAAAATGTAACGAAGCTACAGCTTATTGTGATCAGTTATGACGTCTTCAATCAAGCAATCCATTTTATTTTTAAATAATGGCGCAAGCCTCCTCCCATGGGGAAGTTGAAAATTCAAATTGATTTTTATACGGTAAAAAGAAAACGTAACACTAGCAACCCCGGCTGCTTTTCAGATTGACCGGAAAGCAGCCATTCATTTTAGTCTATTATGGTAAGTAAGTGGAAGATTGGTGTTTGAATTAATTGCCCATTATTTAATTACTGAGTACCTGCACAGCCAAGTCATTGCGAGCCACCGTTCTTGTTCTATGGTGGCTTGGCAATACCTATCCCCTTGTTGGACACTTGTCCCCGTGTGGGACACTTGTCCCCTTGTGGGATCCCCTCTGAATCGAAATGTGCGTTGATCAGGAGATTGATTACGGGCAAGGCGTTCCGTCGTAAGTCCCGACACAGAAAGCCTCGCAATGGCATGATCAGAAATGACTGAGTAGTTTTTTAAATGTTCTGTAAAAAAAGATCAGTGTGTTATGAAATAAAAATGACTGGTTGAGTTCCAGTCAGAAGATTTCCAGCACCCGAAGTGTTGGTTATGCTTGCCACGGATTTGACAGTTGTATGCCAGAATCCATTAAGTTGTTGATCCAAACAATTGATCAACCCATGGATGTTGCCAAAATTTCCAATACCACTTACAGGTATAAAGAATAGGAGCTGTGATTGCTTGCTTACTCTCAAATATGGAATGATCTGTAAGAATTTGCTGAGAGATATCAGTCTTTTATCAATTTAAAGACTCTGATCATCACTCCTTAGAGGAGGAAAGAGAAGGATATCTCGAATATTGTGTTTATCAGTCAATAACATGACCAGGCGGTCAACTCCCATACCAAATCCGCCGTTAGGCGGCATGCCATATCTCATGGCACGCAGGTAATCCTCATCCATCGGATGTTTCTCTTCATCATCCTGTAAATAGTCACGTCCCATTTCCAGGAAACGTGATTCCTGGTCGAGGGGATCGTTCAGTTCTGTGAAGGCATTACACAATTCGAAGCCAGCCACATAGACTTCAAAACGTTCGACTGTACTTGGATCGTTTGCTTTGGATTTTGCGAGAGGCGAAATGTCACGTGGATAGTCGTATAGAAATGTTGGTTGGATGAGGGTGGGTTCAAGGAATTCGCTGACCATGAAATCTATCAGTTTGCCACGCGTGAAATTTGGATTAGGAATCTTATCCATGGTTTTCAATGCTTCAAACAAACTTGCTGCTGTTGGGTGAGCGATAATGTCGATACCGGTTACATCCAACAAACCCTGGCGCATTTCCAACCTTCTCCAGGGAGGATTAAAATCAAGTTCTGTGCCTTGGTAGGTAATTTTTGTTTTTCCCAATACTTGGTTGGCAGTGTATGCAATCATTTGCTCGGTCAGATCCATGACTTTCAAATAATCGGCATAAGCCCAATAGAACTCCAGTTGGGTAAATTCGGGATTATGTTTAAAAGATACCCCTTCATTGCGAAAGTCCCGTCCGATTTCATACACTCGTTCCAGGTTTCCCACCAATAAGCGCTTGAGGTAAAGTTCAAACGAAATTCTCAGGAAAAGCTTTTGTTTAAGCTGATTATGATATGTTTCAAATGGTTTCGCTGCAGCACCGCCATAGATAGGCTGCAAGATCGGAGTCTCAACTTCTAAAAAGCCATGATCATCCAAAAACTCGCGCAGACTTCGAATGATGGCTGAGCGGGTGCGGAAAACTTTTCGAACATCTGGATTAACTGCCAGGTCGGCATACCGCTGTCTGGCGCGCAGCTCTGAATCTTCCAGGGCGGCATGACGGATGATTGTGCCGTCTTCCATGATTTCATCTTTGTCAGCAGGCAATGGAGAAACTGCCTTAGCCAGAATAATGAAATCCTGTACGAGTAGTGTAGGTTCACCGGATCTTGTTCGCATCATACTTCCGCTGACTTGAACAAAGTCGCCCAGGTCGAGTTTGTCATTAAAAAAATCAACTCTTTCTTGTCCAAGTTCATTGATACGTAGGAAGATTTGAATACGTCCAAACCCATCTTCAATATGGGCGAAGGTTAGTTTCCCCATTGGGCGTGTGGCACGGATTCTCCCCACAAGAGTGGCGGTTACTACTTCTGGAGTTACCTCCGGGTTGGAAACATTTTCCGAAATCTCCAGGGCTGTTATCGCTTCCAGACTGGTATGAGTCCGCTGGCTGCGGTGGGGGAATGGTTCTATACCTTCAGCTTTGAGCTGTCCAATTTTTTCCAGTCGGATTTTTTCAAGAGAAGTATATTCTGTCATAACGCCTCGTAAGAAACAAACCCCGCGCCCCCCACAATGGGAAGCGCGGGGCTAATAAATTCGTGCCCCGGACTACTCTACCTTAATGATCACTACTTTGAACGATCCACCAGGAGCTTCTATGGTAACTTTATCTCCACAACCGTGATTTAACAGTGCTTTTCCGATGGGTGATTCATTTGAGATCAAACCTTCGCGAGGGTTGGCTTCTGCTGCACCTACAATTGTGTAGGATTCAAGCTCTCCTTCATCCTCTTGAATGGTGACTTTTGATCCTACTTGGACCAAATCCCCATTTCCTCCATTGCCTATCTCACGGGCAGTTGCAAGAATGAGATCCAATTCCTGGATGCGCCCTTCAACAAAAGCCTGCTCATTTTTGGCAGCTTCATATTCGGCGTTTTCAATCAGTACTCCTCCATCCATGGCTTCATGCAAACGATTGGCAACTTCGTTACGTTTGGTAGTACGGAGATATTCCAATTCATCCTGAAGCTTCGTAAAGCCTTCAGGGGTTAAGAAAGTGATTGGCATTATTGGTATCCAGTCTAAAAAAAATTGATGCATCCCGATTAAGAGATGCGTCTCATGTAGGTTCTATTCCTACCTGAAGATTAATATATCATGTTTTTTAATCAAAAGCAAGACGGATGGAAGCTTTTTTTAACAACAATTAAATTTTTCTTTTATAAACTAGTTTCATTTTCTTCGTAATTCAACTGTCAGAATAATGAGAGAATCAATTATTGTTCTGTCTCCAAAGACGAAGTCCTTTTTCTCTTTGGTAATACAGATTTATGGTCGAGTACATATTCTCTTCTCCCTTGAATAAAACATCTAATTGTGATCGATATGCCTGGATGGATTTCTGCCAGGAAGCCAGGGAAAGTAACGGGAAATTGTACAATTGTGAATCAAAGTTGTAAGTTGCTTCTATTACTTTTTCTGGATGTTTAATCACATAGGGTACGTCAGAATAATAGAGCAATGGACGTCCCAGTCCTTCTACAGCCTTTCGAACCAATTGATGGTCGACATGGTTGCCTATTGTCAACGGGATCACCATAACATCGTCATGTTTTAGAATGGTTGCCAGGAAAGTCTGGAGAGTGTAAATCATGGCAGCATCTTCCACCGCAAGTTGTCCAAAAATTGATTCTTCACTGGGATAAAGCCAATTACCATCCGTGGATTTGCGGTAGATGCAATCTAAAAAAGGTAAATGCCTGTGCCTGGCGCTAATAATTCGGCAGGCAGTGATATCCTCAGCACGACGAATAGTGGACGCATCAGCTCCAGCACCCCATTGTGTGTGCTGTAGATTCGCAAAAGGGGAAAGACTTCCATCCGGAGAGTCTCCGCTGCAGATGGTCCAGATCTCGACTTGTGTACTTGACAATGTCTGTTCCCGGATTAAACCACCGCAGGATAAGACAGCATCATCGAGGTGAGGAGAGAGATAGATCCAACGCATATTTTTACTCGGAATTTAACTCCGTATTATTGGTCAGGATCTCCATTGCCAGTTTGTTGAGAGCCTCCTGCTCATTTTCATCAACATGGCCAGCTTTCCAGTAGATATCAAGGAGTTCAAGCGGAGATAGACTGCTGACAGTTTGGTCTTCAGGCAGGCGTATACGGGTTTCAATTTGAGGGCGCCGGATGATGTGGAATTCAAATGCATCGGCAGCATAAGAACGGATGGTTTGATCATCGATCAGGCTTTCCCATTCACGGGGATAGGTTATTGTCAAACGCAAATAAGCGTCTTTTAATTTAATCTTGCTGGGAAGCGCATTCTCTAAAGTGGAGGTGACATTTTCCTCAGATTTAAGTTCAACCGAACAGTCGATAAATGACCGGATCTGGTCCAGTTTCCGCCAGTCAACAATTGTTTTTCCACGTTCGATCTCCGCGATGACAAAGTACTTGTCATCCTGGGCTTCCCCAAAATCGACTCGTTCGATCGAACCCGGATAAATTACTGGAGGATGGAAGCCTTCATTAAGGTTCTGTGCCTTATGGATGTGACCTAGGGCTACATAATCGAGTCTTGGGTCTTTTACCAAAGAACCGGATAGAACGAGATCAGAACCAAGCATCACTGTGCGTTCTGCTCCATATTTTGCTCCCTGCACAGAAGCATGTGCGGTCAGGATGATGGGCAGATCTGGGTCAGCCTGGGAAAGCCATTCTTTCACACGTTCGGTAAGCCGCTCTTCCATGTTTGCATAGGCATTAATGGCATCATCACCACTCAGATCCCAGGTAGCCAGGAATTCAGAGCGGGATACCCATGGCAGGGCAATCACCTGTAATGGTAGTCCAAGTTGTTCTGACGTGATGAAACAAGGCTTGGCAAGGACGCGGATGTTGGGTACTTCCAGTGTGTCAAACTCCTGGATGGCATGGGCACGTCCCTGGGCAGGAGAGATATCATGATTCCCGATCAGCAGCAGGGTTGGAATGCCTGCTTTGGACAGACTCATGATACGTTTACCCCACTCGCGCTGAAAAGTCGGTGAGGGGGTACGGTCCTTGTAAGCATCTCCTGCGAAGATCACCATATCAACTTTTTCGGATATTGCGGTTTCAACGATGATATCCAGGGATTTTAAGAAATCCAAAATACGCACAGGTAACCCGGATTCCGGATCGTGGCGGCCATGATTGGCCATGTCGATATGAGCGTCGGCGAAGTGTAGGATGCGCATAGTCATAATTAATTATGGTTGAATTCCCAGATCATTCAATTTTTGCAGACCGGCTGTGAACCCCGGATTCAAACGGACAGATTCGCGCAGGTCATCAATTGCAGCACTGGTCTGCCCGAGTGCATATTCAGCCAATCCTCGCCAGTAAAAACTCTCTTCCAAGGTAGGAGGTGAAACGGTTTCTAGGGTAACATTAGCCAGTTCGATAACATCACCATAACGTCCGGAATAATAATATGCCATATATGGTCCAGTTTGGTACCACATCATGCGGTAAGGGCGTTGTTGGGAATCAGTCCCAAGGTTGGCATATAGATTAAAAGCCTGGTCATAAGCAATTCCAGCCTGGCTGAATTGGCCTAATTTCACCAGGCTGGTACCTTTATTAAACCAGGAGAAATAAAGATCAATGCCTGTCAAATTTTGTATGTCTGCATCAGCCAGATCAAGAGCGTGTTGGTAACTCCAATTTGGATCTGCCCAGGCACCCAACAATTGAAAGATTTCGCTTTCCCGGTCAGGTGGGTAGACGATAAAGAAAATATAATCAAAAGATCGCCAGCCATTTGTAAATTCATCGTATAGAATATGGAAATCAGGTCCATCGTTCCATGTATCCTGCACAATAACTGCCTGGATTCCTTCCTCGTAACCAGTCACAAATTGATAGTGTCCCAACCAGCCCACTTTTCCAGTGTAATCAGCTTCATAATAGCCTTTTTCAACAACCACAGGAAATCCTGCCGCAATAAATCGCTTAAGCAGGTCCACATCCCCGCCATAGCGCAGGACAACATTGTATTCGGTAAAATCCTGCACATAATCGGTCAACTCATAAGGCATGACATTCTTGTCGGATTTGCCTCGCTGGATGAAATCCAGACTCATGTCCTGGATGCCCGGTTTAACCACTTCAGCGATGTTATCGCGTGTACCACTCCACCCCCAATATTTAAGTGCCATGGTCAGATTGGCAGGACCACAATAATTCCAACGGTCCCGTTGATCAACATAAACTACATTGGGTAACATAACTGAAGAAGGCAAGGGTGTAAAGTTTAGGGTTGGCGTAAGGGTTGGACCTTGAGTTGTAGGTGTAGCTTCCAATGGAATATCTGTGACGATGGCTGTCAATGTTTCTGAGACTGTAGTACTATGTTGTGCATCGGGGCTTGGTAAAAATATGGTATCTTCAGGTGGATTGAAACTGAATTTAATCCGGGTGACAAGATCTTCGATCCTCCAGGAGAGACGAGAGTGAAACGGGGGCAGCCAATAGATTCCAATAATAAGGATCAAAATGGCAACTATTCCGATAACTATCTTTGTTGTTTTATTATTATTCTTCACTTTCTTCTTTTATATAAGTAGATGAAAGGTTGGGATGGATGAAGAACCAGGCTTATCATTTTCAATAAACAGGTTTCGTACCAATAATTCTGAAATGATTATACCGCCTTGAGGTATGCCTGTAAAACAAAGCAAGGGCACAGATTCTTGTGCCCTTGCGAATGCTTGATTTGGAAATGTCAGGCGTCTCGGACTTCACCATCGATGACATCGCCATCGGAATCCTCAGGCGTAGCCGTTCCAGGGTCAGCTGTCTGCTGATCTTCTCCGGGTTGCGATTGGTCTTGTGAATAGAGCTGCTGACTGAGAGCGTGGAAAGCGTTCTGAAGCTCATCATTAAGCTTCTTGATCTTTTCCACATCCTCGGATTGCATGACTTGCTTCAGATCATTGACCTTTCCTTCAATATTACTTCGCTCGGATGCAGGAACTTTATCACCCAATTCGCGTAGCGCTTTTTCAGTTTGATACACCAGGTTGTCTGCTGTGTTTCGGGCATCAATGGCTTCGCGACGTTTCTTATCATCTGCTTCGTGTTGTTTGGATTCCTGAACCATTTTTTCAATATCCTGTTTGTTCAGGTTGGTGGATGCAGTCACGGTAATCTTCTGTTCTTTACCGCTCGCTTTGTCTTTGGCGGTCACATTCAGGATACCGTTGGCATCAATGTCAAAAGTTACTTCAACTTGTGGAACTCCGCGTGGAGCAGGTGGAATTCCATCCAAACGGAACCGTCCCAACGACATATTGTCTGCTGCCATGGGTCGTTCACCCTGCAGGATGTGGATATCCACTGCAGTTTGATTGTCAGCTGCCGTTGAGTATGTCTCTGTTTTTCTTACAGGGATTGTGGTGTTTCGTTCGATCATGGTAGTCATTACACTTCCCAGCGTTTCAACACCAAGAGATAGGGGGGTAACATCCAGAAGGAGGATGTCTTTCACATCTCCGCCCAGGACCCCGGCTTGAATGGCAGCTCCGATTGCCACGACTTCGTCCGGATTGACACCCTTGTTGGGCTCCTTTCCTGTCAGAGATTGAACCAGGTTTTGCACCATTGGCATGCGAGAGGAACCTCCCACCAGAACGACTTCGCTTAATTCCGTGGCTTTCATACCGGCGTCTTTTAGAGCCGCCTCAAATGGCTTTCGGCAGCGGTTAAGCAGATCTTCGGTCATTTGCGCAAATTTGGCACGGGACAATTTTAATTGAAGATGCTTGGGTCCATTGGCATCAGCAGTAATATAAGGTAAGTTGATCTCAGTTTCCAAAACACTTGTAAGTTCGATTTTAGCTTTTTCTGCAGTTTCACGAAGGCGTTGAAGTGCCTGACGGTCCTGGCGCAGGTCAATTCCCTGCTCTTTTTTGAATTCATCTGCAGCCCAGTTGACTATTTTTTGATCCCAGTCGTCTCCACCTAGGTGGGTGTCTCCATTCGTGGATTTTACTTCGATGACACCTTCACCAACATCCAGGATGGATACATCAAAGGTACCCCCACCCAGGTCAAAGACCAGGATGGTTTCATTTTTTTTCTTGTCCAGTCCATAAGCCAAAGCCGAAGCGGTCGGCTCGTTGATAATGCGCATGACTTCCAACCCGGCGATACGTCCGGCATCTTTTGTAGCCTGGCGCTGGCTGTCATTGAAGTAAGCCGGCACGGTGATGACTGCCTGGGTGACACTTTGACCAAGGTAGGATTCGGCGTCGGCTTTTAATTTAGCCAGGATCATGGCAGAAATTTCCTGCGGACTGTATTCACGATTATTGGCAGGAATTTTCACCCGGGCTTCATCGGATGGTCCGGCAATGACTTCGTATGGGACCATCTTGCGTTCATTTTCCACTTCATCGAAACGTCGCCCCATGAATCGTTTGATTGAATAGACAGTATTCTCTGAGTTGATCACGCCCTGGCGCTTGGCCGTCTGCCCGACCATACGCTCGCCACTTTTATTAAAGGCAACCACGGATGGACAAAGTCGCCCACCTTCGGCAGTAGTGATCACAGTGGGTTGGCCGCCTTCCATGACTGCCACAACACTGTTGGTTGTCCCCAGATCGATTCCAATGATTTTTCCCATTATAGTAACTCCTCAGCTTTGATTTTCTTTTTGCGTCTATCGACGCGAATATTTACATAGCATAAAATATACCCTCCCCATGCAAGAATCACGTTAACAAACCATAGGTTTTTTGTAGAATCTAAAATGGAATTGAACAGGAGGAGATATAGCGAAAATTCAACTCCTATGGTTGGTAAGAACTTGGGCAGACTCGATCAGAACCTGTATGTCTGAAAAGAAATTGCCAAAAAAATCCCAAGTAATATTCCATAATTTCCTCAAGAAATTACCCCGAAGGTCAGCAAATCGTTTTGTTGAGGACTAACTCTAATTGTTGGTATTAACATTACTTTGATTTGTTAAGAATTATGATGATGGTAATGGGGAGTTAGATGAGAAGACCTGACTGGAAGGAATACCCTGGCTGGTGATTTGTGAGAATGTTTTATAACTAGTTGACAGGGCAATCTGGATGATTGGTTGACCATGGTTATTGCATGATTCAGACATAAGATTGGGATTGGATTTGTAAGTGTCACAACGATCACACCATCCTGGCGTCCTTCGGGTGGATGGCGATCAAACTTCCAATCTACTTGTTATTCCTGAGGAAACTTGATCTACCTGAATAGTTATGTAAATCATCATAATTTGCTGAAAATGTCTCTTTCTTATGGTGTAGGAAAAATCGCTGGGCGAGGTGGATTTCCATACCGATCCCAGAATAAATTCAGTGCTGGTCCAGGGTCGGTGTTGGTGTTGATACGGTAGTGACCCATCACCATTTCCAGCGGGATGTCCCATCGCTCGCGTATGTCATTCACCAGCAGTACCAATGATCTGATCTGTGCCTCGCTGTAATCCTCCCAATATCGGTAACCGAACGACATTTCGTAATCTTCATAAACCGGGCCGTCAAACTTACTGGGATCATTCACCGTACCCCCGTTGACCAGTTCGATCCCGATCGATTGTGTGGCTGGTTCCATGAAATTTCCCTGGTTATCTTCACAGATCGGGCAGGATGTCAGGCAGATGGAGCGCACCCCATAACAGGAGACATGGTAAGCTCCCAGGCTTTCAGGCACCACCTGAATAACCGTACCATCCCGATCGATAATGTAATGCGCACTGGTGTTATTCAATTTTTGAAAGGTGGTTATGGCACCTGTCAGTGGGCCGCGTGTCCCGTGTAACACAATGGCACGTGGTTGGTTGGTGGGACGGATATTGCACGAAGGAACCAGCTTGACTGGAGCCGGTAGAGCAGCCTGGGTCTCCGCACTGAGATCCACCTGGAAAATTAGGTGGTTCAATTGGTAAACTCTTAAGATCGGGTCTGCGGTTTGATTGATCAGTTCGCAATTGGAAATATATTCTATCACTGAAGTGATTCCAATTGTGTTGGGTGTTGGTGTGGCAGCTATTGGAGTTTTGGTTGCTTGCTGAGTGGTTGGTACATTTGGCAAACCAGTCAACCTGGTTTGCTCCTGGATCAATTGTTTAAATGTCATACCATTAGCTGTACTCAATAGTGGGTATACATCCGGGTTTGAATACGGATAGACCCGCGGTAAAGAAAATCGCTCACTGTCTCCTCGTAATGCACTCCGATCACTGCGGGAATAACCTGCCACCGCGAATTGGTATCCAAGCGATTTGATTACTTCGATGTTTTGAAGATTATAGGCATCATATGGGAAAGCAAACCCCAATACAGGTTTACCGATATTTTCTTCAATCAAGGTTTTTGATAATCCAGCATCCTGTTTTTGGATGGCTATATCCAGTGTTGTGTAATCCTCATGCCAGATGCCGTGGGATTCTACAGAGATTAGTCCCTCTTCAGACCAGGCTCGCAATTCTGACCAGCAAAAGGTTTCTTCTTCCAGGTTACATTCATCTCCGATTAAATTGGTATTCGCAACCAGGAAAATAACTGCATTTAATCCATACTTTCTTAAAGTTGGGATAACGATTTGAGCATATTCACTGTGGCGATTTACCCCGATATCAAATGATAAAACCACAGATTTTTGGGGATAAGCTCCTCCGTTTAAGAAATCAACCAATTGCTCAGTATCCAGGGTGGTGTAACCATTGTCTGCCAGCCAGCGCAGCTGATTATCAAACCACTCAGTTGTCATCATCACTTCAGCACTGAGAACAAATGTCGGATTGTGGTATTCGATGATGGGTATACGTTCAGCTGCCACCATTTGTGTGGGTGTGGTGGAAGTTGGCTGTGTTTCACTGGGACTGGCTGAGACAGTTTGGGTCGGCACTTTAATTGTGGGGATCAAAACTGTTGGGATAATGTTCGCTGTAGTTACCGTCGGTTCGAGAATGGTTGCGGTAGGCGTGCATGCGCTTTGTAGGATTAAGAATATCAGCAGGGGAATTAATAATAAAGTGGTTTTGGGGGGCATAAGTGATGTCCAATTTGATTTTTCAAAATTGTACCCTATAACACTGGTGAATCTGAAAACAAATGTGCTGAAAAATCTGGTTTGATTTTTCAGCACAAAGGAAGAAGATGGTGGAGATGGCGGGAATCGAACCCGCGTCCGAAAGACTCGACCCTCGAAAATCTACGAGCGTAGCCAGATGATCTGTGTCATTGAAGGTATCCCATTCAGCAAGAATTGCCTTCAACCAGCCGCTCGGACCCGAAAGTCCTCTTTCGCACTTTTAGCGACATCCAGTGCGGCACTCCACCTTTGTGTCGCCCGATCCGCTCACCCGGTGGAGTACGGGAGCGGCGGACGCGGCCTCTAATGAAGCCGGCTGTTACGCCTTAGCTTAAGCAGCTAGGGGCATAGCAGCGTAGGAAGTGCGATTGGCACTTAAGTTTTTGTGCTGGTTTAACGAGATCGGCACCACTCGGCTCGCATTCCGGGACCAGCCTCCTCCGTCGAAGCCTGGCATCCCCAATGCACCAATTATACAGCTTTTTAACCCATTTTCCACCCCAAGCTTTTTTTATATGAATGCAAATATATACGATTGTGATTTATTCACAGAGTCTTTTGCCATGTTGAACAAATATTTGAGAACCACCTTGCTGTTGGAGGGGGGTGACTGCCCGGGAGGAGTACCAGCCTGGTTGTGTTGATTTTATCAGGGATTATTTTGAGTTGAGATTAAGTGTTTTCTCTGAAAAAGAAATTCATCCACTTTATTCAATTTTCCAAAATTATGGGAATATATCAACCATGTTATACTCGGTAAAAGGTTGATATCAAACAAAAAAGTGGTATTTCACCAAGTTGAGGAGAAGTAAATACAATTGAAACTAATAAAAAAGTTCGGGGTTACTATTTATGAACCCTGGCAATAAGGTGAAGTAATGCCAGATTTGGATGAATCTGAGATTTTAGCAAAAGCTTCGCAGGGTGATCGGGACGCCTTCGGGTTCCTTTATGAGCGCTATGTCGAACGGATTTTTAACTATGTCTACTACAGGACCGGGAATGTTCATGATGCTGAGGATATTACGGCTCGTGTTTTTTACAGAGCCCTCCACCACATCCATAATTATCATGACCGTGGTGTCCCTTTTTCAGCATGGTTATATAGGATTGCTCATAACCTCGTAGCCAACTGGCATCGTGATCGAAGTCGCAAGCAGGAAATTCCATTGACAGAGGTTCCCACCATCAAGTACAAGGGTGATGCCCCAGAGCAATCAGTGGTTCATATAGAAGAACGCGAAAACTTATTGCAATTGATCCAAGAATTAACCCCGGATCGTCAAAATTTGCTCATCCTTAAGTTTATTGAGCATATGTCCAATGCTGAAATCGGTCAAATCATGGGTCGCAGTGAAGGTGCTGTAAAAAGCCTTTATCACCGCACCTTGCATTCTTTGCGGGAAGAGATCGGTGATGAATTGACCGAAGAATGACGATCTGGTTAAATTCTATATTTTTTCATGAAGATAAGAAGACATCATCGCAGGAGAAGCAGGAGATGAGTTCAAAAGAGCAGCTCGTCAACACATCAAAAGATCATCTGGGTTTATTGGAAACCAAATTGAATGGTTTATTAAAACCGGTGATACCCCGTCCGGAATTTGTAAATTCATTACGTCAGCGAATTCAAATTACAACACAACCGGCATGGGTGAGCCGGTTTAATAACATACAATTCATCCTTATATTGGTAGCGGGTGTCCTGTCCGGAGTTATTGTGGTGACGATGCTTGCACGATTGTTGGTGAATAACTTGGTTTCTGGGAAGAAGTCGACAGGATTGATGTAATAGGGATCCTTTCAAGTGGAAATACAGGGTTATGATTAATTACTGAATTATTGCTCCATTTCAGGCTTCACTCTGCTAATACCCGATTAGTTTTCTTATCTTAGGATCAAAAAGATAACTTGCCTGTTTTATAAGCCCAGTTTGTGGCTCAATTGTTTTAGCGAAGGTTCAACCAAATGTGACCCATCTGGCCAAATTATTGTGGGCACGCTGCGATTTCCATTGTTAAGCTTTTCCACGATAGAACAAGCACTTGGATCTTTATTAATATTGATCCATTGGTAGGCAATATTTTTTGCGTCCATGAATTTGCGCACACGATAACAATCGGGACACCAATTTGTTCCATAGATCAGGATGGGGGTTTCTTCAGGTGACATTAAATTCCTTTGATAGCAGATTTATTAAACAAAATATCCTTTCTTTAATCTTGTGTGAAATCAATATTAATGTAATTTTAGAAAAAAATTGTTAATTTGCAGGTTAATATTCAATCCTCAACCTATTTTAATGGATAATGAGCAATTGAATAATCGCCAAATTACCCCTTTCTAAATAAACTGTATCAATTATCTGGGAAAAATTTCATCCAGGTTCATTGAAGTCCATTGATCATAAAGAATTAAATATTTCAGAATCACCCAATTGAGAAGGTTTCCTCTATTTCATGAGAAATTAATTATTCAAATTGGCAAGCTGATCGCATAAGGAACGTGCCTCTTCAATAAGATCAACATTGATAGGAAGCGCAAATGATTCTGTTACACGCATGGTAAGATTGATCGCATTTTGTTTGGCTATCGAAGGTATACCAGGCTGGTTGATTAGGGAGAGTAAAAGTTCGTAAACGCTCTTATTTTGTTTTGGAAAATTATTCTGTTCAAAAAATCCCCGCACGGCAATACCAGCTGCCCGACGGGCACACACACGAGCCTGGCCTTCTTTACCATTTTTACGGGCAAGAATGGCTTTGTGAATTTCCATTTCGATTTGTGGATCAATCGCTGTTTCGTTCATACAGCCACCTTTTTTCGCTGCTGTGTTGAGTCAGATTGGATGAATTTGGAGATGTTATGCAAAAGTTCATAGGATTTTATCAAAAGTTGCCTGTATTAAGAAAATCTTCTTCACCCGGGATTTCTTCATTAGGTTTTATACTCTTATGATAACATGCAGGATATAATAATTATTTATTTGGCAGATATGACGGTGGGGAGGATTAGGGTTGATGTGGAGTAGTTTTATCATCCCTTCATTCTCTTTTTCCTTCGACGTTAAAAGAATTAATATTTTCATAAGAGGAGCTTCGATGAAAAAATCAATACTATATGTTTGTTTGATATTTATTATAAGTATTTTCCTGGCAGCATGTGGTCCCAAATCAACAATTGTGGTCCCTCCAGTTCAAACAATTCCAACTGAGACCCTTCAAGCTGAGACGATTGTTGAAGAACCTTTCAATTTGAAAGGAGAATTCACCGTAACCAATGGTTTCGTTTTCGAATCCTATTTTATAGAAAACGCGGTTGCCCTGGTGGATATGCATGGATTTGTAGTAAGGGATAATTATTGGGAATTGCCTGTTGACTCGCAGGTTTTAGGTTTTCTTGATATGGATATTCCAACTTTGACTGGTACCTGGAATATATCTCTTCCGGTGAAACCTCAGGGTGTTTTTAATGATGTGGACAATAATGGGGTGGAAAACACCGGTGTTCAGATTTTTGCAGCCTCCTATTTCCCAAATTTCTCAGGTGGTCCATATTCTGATGGTGATGACCGTTCGTTTGGATGGCCAAACTACCTGGCATCAGTTAAAACAGATGGCACCAGAGATTACGAAGTTACTGGAGGAAAATTAGTCGTTTGGGCACCGGATTCTTTACAATCCTTCCCCTCAGATTTTGGTGAAGATGGATTATTGTTCACCGAAGATGACCCGGTTACATCGATCCAGGTTGGTTACAGCATTGTTGATCTCGACCAGTCTCCATTTCGTTTTTCGAAAGAAGCTGAGCCCGATCTCATGCTTTATGAACCTGATGATTTTGCTGTAAAAGATTTCTCAAGCTTATCCTACACCGATGCCTTTGATGCGATGTTCGACTTTGTTAGCAAGCATTATGCATTTAATGGTTATAAGGACATTGAACCCGATTGGCAAAAATTGTATGCTGATATAAAACCACGTATAGAGAAAGCCGAAGCTGATAAGGATGGGGATGCTTTCTGGTTGGCATTGCGTGATTTTACCTGGTCTTTCAAAGATGGGCATGTTGGCTTTAGTTCAACAGATTATTACACTGAGCTATTTAATCAGGAAACAGCAGGAGGTTATGGCTTATCCCTGCGTGAATTGGATGATGGCAACGTGGTTGCTGTATTTATTCTGGATGGTGGTCCTGCAGATGAATCAGGTATGCAGGTTGGGGCTGTTATATCAGAGTTCAATGGTACTCCTATCAACGATGCCATCCAAGCTGTCTTACCATGGACATTGCCGATGTCTTCTGCTTGGGATTTGCGCTATCAACAATTACGTTATTTGCTGCGTGCACCCTTGGGAACTGAGGCCACGGTTACATTCACCAATCCAGGCGGTCAATTGCAAATAGCAAGTCTCACAACGATATCAGAGCGCGATTCCTTTGCTCGCACCTCACGCTATTATGGCGTCGATACCAATCCACTTCTTCCTGTTGATTTCGAGATCATGGAATCTGGTGTAGGTTATGTAAAGATAAATTCTTACTATGATGACTTGAACTTGCTTAATCGCTTGTTCAAGCGTGCCTTGGATGCTTTTACATCCAATGAAGTGCCTGGGATAATCATCGATTTACGCGATAATGGTGGGGGTAACCCAATAGGTCTAGCCGCTTACCTGACCGATCAGGAAATACCAATGCCTCAGGGATATTCGTACAGTGAGAACACCATGCAATTTGAAAAGAAAGGCGTTCCTGGTCGGATATTACCAAATATCGAGCAATACCGATTCGATAAAATGGTGTTATTGGTTGGACCAAATTGTGCCAGCGCATGTGAAGACGAGGCATACAGCTTCAGCCAGGTTCCAGGTATGAACGTGGTTGGTATGTACCCCACCAGTGGTACTATGGCAGATGTTGGCGATGGCCAGATCGATCTGCCGGATGGCATTTCAATGCAAATCCCAACTGAGCGAATGATTATGGATGATGGCAACCTGTTCCTGCAAGGACAGGGTGTCCAGCCTGATTTGCGAGTGCCAGTCACTTTGGAAACGGCTTTATCCACTGAAGATGAGATCTTGAAGTTCGCTGAGAATGTTGTTTTGCTGCCTCTGGGTGCAGGGATCTTGCCCTCTGCCAATCCCAGTTTAGAAACTGACAATACCAAAGCTGAAGCTGCCCTTTTAGGAGGTAAAGTGAGCTTTCTGGAAGATAAGGCCCGCCAGACATACGAAGCGGCTGATTTTCTTATCCCTGGTAATTTTCCTTATACGATCAGCCTTTCAAAATCCGAAGATCTGATTTGGGCTTATGGCTGGTGCGCTGCGCCAGAAAAATTCGAAGAGAATTGGGAACACATATCATTTAATTTCTTTATGGGCGATCAGGAAGTGCCGGCTGATCAGTTATTCAGATTTGAATTTGATCCGGACAGCACCTTAAGGTGTCGTTATTTCTATAACATACTGTCCGATTGGCAGGGAGGTGAGAATCATTTGATCATCAAATCTGTTTTCGACCAGACTATCAATGATGGCACAGATGATTTCCCAGCTGGCGAATGGATCTATGATTACACAGTATATGTAAAACCATAGTATCTCTGGAACAAAAAGAACATCTTGCAAAATTCTTACAGGATGTTCTTTTTTTTAAGCCTCAGGCCGGTCTATAAGCCGCATTCTGTCCGGGGTGGAATGAATCCACCCTTGGGCGATCATCTATCTGGACGACATGTTACCATGCCGTTCTGGCAGCCTACCCGGGACTATTAGGAGACGGGCAGCCTCCTGCCGTCCTAAGACGGACTCATCTCTGCTTGGCCTTGCTCCCGATGGGGGTTACCTGGCCATCCATATTACTATGAATGCCGGTGGTCTCTTACACCACCTTTTCACCATCACCTGCCTCCAGAGGAGACAGGCTGTTTGTTTCTGTGGCCCTGGTCCGGCAGGTTGACTCCTTGCGAAGTGACCCCGCCCCGGTAATTAGCCGACATCGTACCCTGTGGAGTGCGGACTTTCCTCGACCTGTGTGACCAGGCCGCGACCGTCCAACCAGCCTGAGGCAGTTTCATCATACCTGTTCTTAATACAGCCGTCAACATTGCTTTGAAAAAATGTCTTACTTCAAATAATGAGATTTGTCACCTTGTGAAAGTTACCAAATAGACAGGATTTGAGCGATCACTTGTGCTATATATAATAAAACAAACCATGTCTTGAATAGAAGGAGATAGAATGTCTAAAACAATTGAAGATCTAAAAGCTGCTTTTGCTGGCGAATCACAAGCCAATCGCAAATACCTGGCATTTGCCGCGAAAGCTGAACAGGATGGCTATCCCCAGGTGGCAAAACTCTTCCGTGCAGTCGCGGCTGCTGAAACCATACATGCTCACACGCATCTGCGCGCTTTGGGTGAGATCAAATCCACAAGTGAGAATCTTCAGGCCGCTTTAGCTGGGGAGAATTATGAAGTGACCACCATGTACCCCGAGTTCATTGCAGATGCCCAGAAGGAAGAGATGAAGCGTGCTTTAACCAGTTTCACCTGGGCTTGGGAAGTTGAAAAATTGCACGAGAAGCTTTACCATAAAGCTCTCGAGAACCTTGGAAAGTCAACGGGCGATGTGGATTATTATGTCTGCCCGATCTGTGGACTTACGCATGAAGGACCTTTTGAAGGACGATGCCCGATTTGTAACACGCCTGGCGATCGCTTCCAGCGTATCGATTGATTTTGTCTGGATGGATATTCACAGAATATTGAAGAAAAGATCTTTGCAAATTGCCTCTGGGCATGTCTGGACAGATTCGCCTGTTTCATGTAAACTTGGATTTCGTGAATATGGTAGTCTTTTTTGGAGGAAGTAGCTTTGGCAAACATTAAGTCTCAGATCAAGCGTAATAAACAGAATGAAAAGCGGCGTCTGCGTAACCGATATGTACGCGGTACGACCCGTTCTGTGGTAAAAAATGCCCGCAGCGTTATTGATTCCGGTGAAGTAGAAAATTCTCAAACAGCTGTCTCTGCTGCACTAAGTGCGTTGGATAAAGCTGCCCAGAAAGGCATTCTTCATAAAAACAATGCTGCTCGTCGTAAATCACGTTTGATGAAACGTTTGGCTGCTCTAACAACAAAATAACATCTCTAATCCATCCGTAATCTCTTGGGCGGGGATCCTCGATTTTGTGGTCGGATCCCCGTTTTTGCGCGTTGAATCTAAAAGGTTGATTCTATTGAAAGTAGGATCTAAATGATATGTATGAAATTGAGAATAAACCTTCAACTTATAATATAGACCTGTAGAAATGATATAATCGTTCCACAGGTTATAACTTGTTATAACTCGTTATAAAAATCATGAACATTGGGATATGAAAAACAAGTTCATCTTGATTTCATATCCCAATGTTTCCATGCATGAGTTTAGAAGTTTAAAGCAAATTTATTTAGCAGGAAATAATATGTTTCCATTAGTGCAAGAAAAAATCGATAAACACATACAAGCTTTTTGTGAAAAAAATGGCTTTCCTATGACAGAATTGAAATGGACATATCTTCCATTCAGTGGAGAATGGGGTACATCTACCTCGTTTTTCCAGACCGCTGCAATTGAAGCCCGTGCAGGGATCAGGAGCGGATTACCCGTGCCTCAGCGTGCCCAGCAAATTGCCGAACAGGTTTGCAGAGCATTGGGACAATTGGATGGTATCAGTCATATCGAAGCTGTGAAAGGCTATTTGAATTTATACTATTCCACTCCGGAATTTACTCGAAGAGTCGTGGATAATGTTCTTGAGCAAGGGCTCGATTTTGGACGCGGCGCTTCCAAAGGTGAGCGCGTCATGGTCGAATATGCCCAACCCAACACGCACCATTCCTTTCATATTGGTCATTTTCGCAACACGATTTTAGGCGAGGTCCTGTCCCGCCTGGTCGAATTTTCCGGTTTTGAAACCATCCGTGCTTCCTACCCGGGGGATATTGGTTTAAGTGTTATTACAGTTATATGGGCTTATAAGCGCTTTTATTTCGGTCAGGAGCCTGAAGGAGTGCATGAGCGTGGTCAGTGGCTGGGGAAGATTTATACTGAGGCGGTTGCACTGTTCGAGAAAAAAGATAATGAAAGCCAGGCAGAAACAAAGCTGCGCGAAACATACGAAGCCGAGAGACACGAAATCTATCATCTTTGGGATTCGGGTGATCCGGAGATTCGCCAACTCTGGCTGAAGACTCGCGAATGGAGTCTGGATGAATTGAGGGATATCCTGAAAATGCTGGATATTCACATGGATGTCTGGTTCTTCGAAAGTGAAGTGGACGGACCTTCCAAACTGATCGTTGATGAATTGATTGAAAGAGGGATCGCAGAGGATGAGCGCCCAGCAGGTGGAGCAGTTATTGTCAATATTGATGAAAAATTAGGTCTTACCAAAGAGAAATATCGCACCAACGTGCTCCTTCGCTCGGATGGAACCACGCTCTACCTTACCAAAGATCTGGCGCTGGCGAAAGTAAAATTTGAAAAATACCAGGTTGATCGATCCATTTATGTTGTGGATGTTCGCCAGTCTTTGCACCTGCAGCAGACTTTTGCCGTTCTTAAGTTATGGGGCTTTCCGCAGGCTGAAAAATGCTATCATCTAGGTTATGGATTTGTCAGTCTTCCCGAGGGTGCCATGTCAGCCCGGAAGGGTAGGGTTGTCTTGTTCAAGGACGTGTATGATGAGGCTGAAAAGCGTGCTTTGGCAGCCATGGGAGAGCGTACACCCGATATGCCGGAGAAGCAACGCCAGCAGATCGCCCGACAGATCGGACTAGGTGCTCTTTCTTATGCCATGCTTTCTGTGGACAATAATAAAGACATTGTTTTTAATATCGATGAAGCTTTGAGCTTCGACGGGCGCACCGGTCCTTATATACAGAATGCCTATGTGCGCGCCAATAGTATTCTTAATAAAGCTGGCAGCATTCCGATTTTTGCCAGTTTTGATTATGATCTCAGCAACCATGAAGTACAATTAATAGATATGATTTCCCGCTTTCCGGCAATTGTCCAGCAAGCAGCCGAGGAATACCGACCTTTGGTTATGGCAACCTACGCCTATGAGCTGGCCAATACTTTTCATAGTTTTTATCATGCTGTTCAGGTCTTACAAACTGAAGAGGAAGAGATCAAGACTGCCCGTCTTCGCTTGGTAGCAGCAGCCCGGCAGACGATCTCGAACGCGTTGTTGTTATTGGGCATCACAGCCCCAGAAGCGATGTGACGTAGCAGAAGCTGCGACCCTCAACTCTTAAGGAGAAATTTGAATGTCCCCAAAACGTATTATCATTATGGGTGCCGCTGGGCGCGATTTTCACAACTTCAATACCTATTTCCGAGGTAACAAGGATTATCAAGTTGTAGCCTTCACTGCGACACAGATCCCTGATATCGAAGGGCGAACCTACCCCGCACAATTGGCTGGTGACCTTTACCCTAAGGGTATACCGATCCATGCCGAAGAGGAACTACCCCAACTTATCAAGGATTTGAAAGTGGATGAAGTTGTCTTTGCCTATTCAGATGTACCCCATCAAGTGGTCATGCACAAAGCCTCCCTGGTGCTGGCACTCGGTCCGGATTTTCGCCTGATGGGTGAAAAATCCACCCAGATAAAATCCACCAAACCGGTGGTCTCGATCTGTGCTGTACGCACCGGCTCGGGTAAAAGCCAGACCACCCGTCGGGTATCCCTGCTGCTGCGCGCCATGGGCTTTAAAGTAGCCGCCATCCGTCACCCCATGCCTTATGGTGACCTGGTCAAACAAAATGTCCAGCGTTACGCTGATTACAGTGATCTGGTCAAGCATGACTGCACCATCGAAGAGCGTGAGGAATACGAACCGCATCTCGATAACGGCGTGCTGGTCTTTGCCGGTGTGGATTACGAAGCCATCCTGCGCCAGGCTGAAAAAGAAGTTGATATCATCCTATGGGATGGTGGCAACAATGATTTCTCGTTCTATGTTTCAGACCTCAAGATCGTGGTGGCAGACCCGCACCGCCCCGGCCACGAAAGCAGCTATTACCCGGGTGAAACCAACACACTCGACGCGGATGTTTTCGTTATCAACAAGGTCGATACCGCCAATGCAGAAGATGTCATTGCAGTGCGGGATAACCTGCGCAGGTTGAACCCCGATGCTGTCGTCATTGAAGCCGCCTCGCCATTGTTCGTGGATGACCCGGCTGCCATTAAGGGTAAGCGAGTCCTTGTCATTGAAGATGGTCCCACCCTGACGCATGGAGAGATGGCTTATGGGGCTGGTTATGTCGCAGCCCGTCGATTCGGTGCTGCAGAGATCGTGGATCCGCGACCCTTTGCTGTTGGGTCCATCGCAGCTACCTTTAAGAAGTATCCCAAGACCGGTCCTATCCTGCCAGCCATGGGATATGGAGAAGCTCAGACCCGAGATCTGGAAGCTACCATTGCCAAATCCGATGTGGATATGGTCATCATCGGAACACCCATCGATCTGACCCGCGTGCTCAAGATCAACAAGCCTTACCAGCGGGTCCGCTATGAATTACAGGAGATTGGCCAGCCGACCCTTGAAGACATTTTGAAAGAAAAATTCGGAACTAAAAAATAATTGGTAACAAGAGGTCGGGAACAGCACAACCGTTCCCGACTTTTTACTGGAAATGCGTATGTTCATAGATAAAGCAGAAATTTTTGTTTGTTCCGGCAACGGAGGCAATGGCGCAGTCCATTTTCGCCGGGAAAAATATGTGCCGCGCGGTGGTCCGGATGGTGGGGATGGCGGCAGGGGCGGCGATGTCATCCTGGAAGTCCGGTCGACCCTCAACACGCTCTACAGTTTCCGGCATACCACCCGTTATGTTGCCAGGGATGGCAAAGCGGGTGCCAAGCAGAAAATGTACGGGCGTGGTGCGGACGATCTGATCATCCATGTACCGCCGGGTACGGTTGTTTTCGATAAGGACACGGACGAGATCCTGGGTGATCTGAAGGAACCCGGGCAGCAGCTGGTCGTATGCAAAGGTGGCCGTGGTGGACGCGGTAATGTTCATTTTAAGAGCTCCACCAATCAGGCGCCGCGCGCTGCCGAAAAAGGGGAACCGGGCCAGGAGAGACATCTCAAACTTGAACTCAAGTTGATCGCCGATATCGGTATTGTGGGTGTTCCGAATGCTGGAAAATCCACTTTGCTGACAGCCCTGACCAATGCCACTCCCAGGATCGCCTCTTATCCTTTCACTACCTTGGAACCCAACCTGGGTGTGGCGGCGGTGGATGAGGATACCAATGTCGTCCTGGCAGATATCCCCGGGTTGATCGAAGGTGCCTCCCAGGGCATCGGTCTCGGGCATGAATTTCTGCGCCACGTTCAGCGCACGCGTGTTCTGATCCATCTGCTGGACGGGCTTGCTGAAGACCCTGTCGCAGATTACAACCAGATCAATGCCGAGCTTTCCATTTTTGACCAGGATTTGGGGAAAAAACTCCAGGTTGTGGCCATTAACAAATTGGACCAGTCCGAAGTGCAGGAACGCCTGCCTGTGCTTAAGAAGCAATTCAAAAAGCTGGGGGTTATTGTCTTTGCGATCTCAGCCCTGGCACGCACGGATGTACACAAATTGCTCCTGGCTGCTGTTCAAAAGCTGAACGAAGCGCCAGCCCCGCAGGAGATCGCCCCGCTGCGAGTCTACCGGCAGCCGGATGACCCGCGCGATTTCAAAGTGTTGCGCGAAATTGACGGAAGCTGGCGGGTGGTGGGAGCCGGTATCGAACGGGCTTCAGCCATGACCTATTGGGAGCATGATGGCGCTGTCCGCCGCTTTCAGAGGATCATGGAATCCCTGGGGGTTGACGAAGCCCTGCTTAAAGCCGGTGCCCAGGAAGGGGATACCGTCCATATCGGTGATTTTGAATTTGAATACCAGGAATAGGGAAGGTTATATTTAGGGATGCATCTCGCGCGCTCTTGGTGGGATGCATCCCGCGCGTTCTTGGCGGGATTTGCCTTTTCTAAAGATCCAGCCCTATTTTCAAAACATGGATAAATATACAAAGGGAATTTATGACTGAACAGAATTTAATGACGGAAAAAGGTCTGGATAAGGGTGAATTCCAGTCGGAGCAGGTATTCACGATCGCCAGTGGACATTTCATTCACGATGTCTATTCTTCCTTTCTGGCACCCTTGCTGCCCCTGATCATTGAAAAATTGTCCCTTTCCCTGACAGCGGCTGGCTGGCTGAGCGCTTTTATGCAAATTCCAGCCATCCTGACACCTTATTTCGGTCACATGTCAGACAAATATAACCTGCGTTACCTGGTCATCTTTGCCCCGGGTCTGGCAGCCACTGCCATGAGCGCCATCGGATTGGCACCCAATTATGGCATCCTGGCCCTGCTCCTGCTCATGGCAGGATTTGCTTCGGCAATGTTTCATGCACCTGCGCCAGCCATGGCTGCCCAGATTTCTGGAAAGCGCGTGGGCATGGGTATGGGCTGGTACATGGCCGGTGGCGAACTGGCACGCACCATCGGGCCGATCGTGGCTGTCTGGGCGGTTTCGACCTGGACATTGGAAGGGATGTTCCGGGTGGTTGTGATCGGCTGGGCCTCTTCTGCCATCCTGTTCTGGCGCTTGCGCTCCATCCCCATCACTAGGCGCAGGAATGGCAGCATGCAGAGTATTCTTCCAAAATTGCGGACGTTATTCCTGCCGTTGCTCATCATCTCTTTTTTCCAGATGTTCATGACGGTTTGTATGACCACCTATCTGCCAACCTATATGACTCTGAACGGAGCAACCTTGCTGCTGGCCGGAGCCTCGCTCTCGATCCTGGAGTTGGCTGGCATTGCCGGGGCGCTTTCAGGTGGAACGCTCAGTGACAAATTGGGGCGTAAACCGCTCTTGTTGGGCATTACTCTCTTGGCGCCACTCTTGATGATCGCTTTCTTGTATGTTTCCGGATGGCTGCTGGTACCTGTGCTGTTGTCCTATGGCTTTGTCAGCATCTCGGCTGGTCCGGTCTTTCTGGCTCTCATCCAGGATAATTTCCCGGAGAACCGGGCTGTCAGCAACGGGCTCTACATTTCAATGAGCTTTCTGCTGCGCTCCCTGGTGATGGTCCTGGTGGGGATGGCGGGAGATGCGGTCGGGTTGCAGACCGCTTTCTGGTGGAGCGCTATTCTTTCGCTGTTCGGCTTGATCGGAATTTGGATGCTGCCTGCAGAAAGTGCATGAGGTTTATTTGACTGAACACGGTTCGAGAGAGTTGATTTAATTGCCAGAGAAGACAAGGACGGGAGGATCACTCGCCTTGAGAAAGCTATTTGGTACATTTTTTTTAAAGAACTGTAATTCAATTCACGGATGAATAACTTGGTGCATTGGTTACCAAAGTCTGAGATCCTTCACTGCGTTCAGGATGACAAACACTCGGGCAGACATTTCCCGCTACCTGCCTTTGGAAACTTGGAGATCTGACTTTCATAATGGTTTAATCCCCCTTGATCTCTCCATTTGCGGGAAGAGATTCGCAAATGGGGGGAGATTTCTTCCCGCCTACTGACGCGGGACTTTCCCGCTAAGTGCACGCGGGACTTTCTTGCCTTAGGATGCATGACATTCGGGATTGTGTAAACCATCAAATATTCAATAAGAATAGAAAGGAAATTATGCCTCAAATAGCTCTCAACACCCCGGCTCCGGATTTTGAGCTGGCTGATTTCAATGGCAAAAAGTTCCGTCTTTCGGACCATGTCAGAAAGGCGAATGTTCTGCTGGTTTTCAACCGCGGCTTCCTGTGACCGTTCTGCCAAGCGCACATGGCGCAGTTGCGCCATGAACAGGTAAAATTCATCGAACGGGATACGACCATATTGGTGCTAGGTCCCGAAAATGCAGCAGCCTTTAAAAAATATTGGCTTGAAAATGACCTGCCTTTTATTGGCTTGCCGGATCCGACGCACAGTATTTTAAAGTTATACGGGCAGGAGATCAAAATCTTCAAATTTGGGCGGATGCCAGCCCAGGTGCTGGTGGATAAAAGGGGCATGGTACGTTTCGTGCATTATGGGCACTCGATGAGCAATATTCCTGAAAATGACAGCTTGTTGGCATGGCTCGAACCAATGACCATTAAAGAATAGCACGACCGGAAATGCAAGGCAGACGGGCACAAGGTACCCGTCCGCCTTCATATTCACTGCACCCCCGATTTCAGGTCAGTAAACTTATAAAGAAAGATCTACTCGTTTTCGAAAATCATCCATTATCTTCCCCGATTATGGAGAAGATATAACATCAACTTATTTGCGATTCCGTAAAAACGTCGGGATGTCCAGATCGTCGGTATTGAAGGTCTGTGGTCTGAACTCTGAGTTGGAACGCGTATTCGCTGACACGCTCACGTTGGCACCATCAAAATGCTCGTCCAGGGTGTTTCCGGCTGAACGGTTGGCGGCTGTGGTGGTGATCCGGCGAGGCATGGCGCTGCGCTCAAATCCGGTGGCAATGACAGTAATACGGATGTCATCACCCATATCCGGGTCAACGACGGCACCGAAGATCATATTGACATCCGGATGAGATGTTTCACGGATGAGGGCGGCAGCCTGGTTCACTTCATACAGGGTCAGGTTGGGACCACCTGTGACATTGAAGAGAACACCCCGTGCTCCATCAATGGTGATGTCCAGTAACTGGCTGGAGATGGCCTGCTCAGCGGCAGCCCGGGCACGGTCTTCACCGGAAGCCCGACCGACAGCCATTAAAGCAGCTCCACCTTCCGACATGATGGTGCGTACATCTGCAAAGTCCAGGTTGATGAGACCGGGAACAGTGATCAGTTCCGAGATTCCCTGGATACCCTGGCGCAGGACATCATCCGCTAATTTGAAAGAATCCTGAAGGCTGGCGCGCTTGTCCACAATTTGCAGCAGGCGGTCATTGGGAATGACGATCAGGGTGTCGGCATGTTCTTTTAGTTTTGCCATGCCTTCTTCTGCGGAGCTCATGCGTTTGCCACCTTCGAATGAGAAGGGGCGGGTGACCACACCAATGGTCAGAGCACCGATATCCCGGGCAACTTGAGCCACGATCGGGGCTGCACCGGTTCCTGTGCCACCACCCAGACCGGCAGTGATGAAGACCATATCTGCACCTTTAAGGACATTGTAGAGGTCTTCAGCGGATTCCTCAGCTGACTTGCGACCCACTTCGGGATTGCCTCCTGCGCCGAGCCCGCGGGTCAATTTATCACCGATGCGGACACGGGTTTGCGCTTTGGAGAGCAGCAGCGCCTGGGCATCCGTGTTAACGGCGATGAACTCAACGCCCTGGATGCCTTCTTCGATCATCCGGTTGACGGCATTGGTACCGCCTCCGCCAACACCGATGACCTTGATCCTTGCAAATGTTTCACTTTGATTATTCTTTGCTTCCATGTTGTATACCTCCAATTCTTTCTCGAAAACGGTTTTCTTGTTTTATTTTTTATCTTTATTGTACATAACAAGCATCAAATCGCTAACCATAATTGTGCTAATTCTGTCTTACCCTATTTTTAGGGTAACAATCGCTTGAACCAGTCTTTGAGCTTATCCAGGTCAATGCTGTTATCTCCTTTCCGTAGTCGGAAGAGCGGCCGGCCGCGTACGGGAGGCAGCATTTCATCTTGAAGATCTGCTGCCCAATATAAAAGGCCAACACTGGTTGAGTAAGCTGGCGACGATAATTTATCCACCAACCCCAATAAGTTTTCAGGCTTGGCCAGCCTGACAGGCATTCCAAGAAGATTGGCTGCCATTTGGCGGATCCCGGGCAACATGCTGGTGCCACCTGTAAGAACCATCCCGGCAGGTAAGAGGCCATCATAACCGGAACGTTTGATCTCCTGGAGAGCAAGATTGAATATTTCTTCGACACGGGCTTCAATAATATGCGCCATATCCTTGCGGCTGATCTCGACAGGTTTATCCTCACCGAAGGGTTGTATCGAGAAATGCTCTTCGATGCCTACCTCTGCACGTATCGCATAGCCATAATCGATTTTAGCCTGTTCTGCCTGGGCCAGGGGGAGGCGAAGCCCGTGAGCGATATCTGCAGTGATATGGTTGCCTCCGAGCGCCAGAACCATGGTGTGCCAGACATTCCCATCCACATATAACGCCAGGTCTGTTGTACCTCCGCCAATATCACAGACTGCCACGCCCATCTGACGATCATTTTCGGTCAGCACGACATCTGCGGAAGCCAGTGGGTTGAGAACGAATTGGACAACATCCACTCCTGCAGAGCCAACACATTGGCGTAAATTATCGACAGTTGCAGCCGAAGCTGTAATGATATGGGCTTCCACTTCCAGACGGTATCCATGCATTCCGATGGGCATACTGATGCCATCCTGCCCATCCAGAATAAATCCACGCTGAATGATGTGGATGATCTCGCGGTTGTGGGGGATCGCTACTGCACGGGCGGCATCCAATGCCCTCACGATGTCATATTCATCAACCGTATCACCGGATACAGCCACCACACCACGGCTGTTGATGGAGGCTACATGCGCCCCAGCCAGGCTGACAAGAGCAGAAGTTATCTCAACACCGGAGGTCTGTTCTGCTTTTTCAACCGAGCGTGTTATTGCCTGTGTGGCTGCAGAAATATCTGTAATGACACCTTTTCTGATGCCATTCGATGGCACGATGCCTACACCGAGAATACGAATGGATCCTTCTTCTTCCACCCGTCCCACAAGTGTACAGATTTTAGTGGTACCTACGTCAATTCCAACAATAATTTCGTCCATAGTTATTGTGTCCGATAGAATGGGGCATCCAGATATTCCACACTGATCAATGTAGGCTGGATACCTTCGAGAGTAAGTTTGTCAACTATTGCTTGATAGACCATCAATTTGGTAGAAATGTTTTCAGTGTTTTCACCGAAGTACACTTTCCAGTTGCGCGGGTCGCTCCATCCAAGACCATAACCCGGGTCATAGGAAATGGATGCACCTTGTGGCGCCAATTCGATCAATTCGGTTATAGCCTTGATCATGAGCGGTTGGAGAAAAACCGGTGTTGCTGCGATTTCAGGCAGATCAGTTGGATCGGTAGATTGGATAGCTTCATCCGGTATAGTGGGGGGATCTCCAAAAGCGGTGATCGTGACCAGGTTATCTACCTGACCACGTACCGGGAATTTGAATCCCTGTGCATCAACCCAGAAGGAAGTTCCATCTTGGTACTGCCACACAAAAAGTGGAGTTCGTTCTGTAAGATGAACTAGGATCTGGTTGGGTAGTGAAATTTTCACAGAAATTGTTTCAATTTCAGGATAAAGTCGGAGAAGATCTTGTTTTACCAGTTCTGGCACGGTAGTAAATATTGGTTTGCCAAAATTTTGAAGGGACGAAATGATATCAGTTTCTGTTAAGTGCAAATTGCCGGTTACCTTAACGCCTGACACCTGGAATAGGGGTGAATTCCACATGGTAAATAAGGTGAAAACCATGCCTAAGACCAATATGGCAGATGCCAGGCGGGGACCAAGAGCGGGAAGGGTGATCCCCGGTGTGCGAATATTTGCACGAGGAGTATTGAAAGCAATATCATAATGGCGCCGATCCGTGTTATAGCTTTGCGCTCGGGATTGCGTTGACCTTCCGCTCGTCCTGGATTTAGGTATCACAGGAGATTTAATGGTTGCAGGACGGTAATCTCTTTTTATTTTTTGAGGAGGGTTTTGGGGAGCAGATTGTGTCCGTCTCTTTCTAACCGTCTCAGAACGGGCTGTAATTTGGTTCGTTGTCATTTATTACTCCTGAAACTCCGCTCGGTATGATCACGCTCAGATTTGCGTTCGAGAGCCAGATCGATCAAAGTATCCACCAGTTCATTGAGTGGAAGATCTGATGCCTGCCATAGTTTTGGATACATGCTGATGCTCGTAAAACCGGGCAATGAATTGAGCTCATTTAAATAGAATTTGCCATCTTCCCTGTCAATAAAGAAATCCACACGCGCCATACCAGCACAATCAATGGCTTTAAACGCTTTAATTGCAATCGCCCGTATTTGATCGGATACAGTGGCAGGAATTTCTGCCGGAATACTTAACCTGGAGGTTCCATCGATATATTTAGATTCATACGAATAAAAATCCCGACTGGGCAATACTTCACCTGCAACTGAAGCTCTGGGATGATCATTTCCCAGGACGCTGATCTCAATTTCACGGGCATTTATCCCTCGCTCGATCAGGATACGGCGGTCATATTTTGCAGCTTCTTGTAATCCTTCCAACAGGTCTGACCGGTGAATACATTTACTGATGCCAACAGACGAACCAAGATTGGCTGGTTTGACAAAAACGGGATAAGAAAAATTAGACTCTGTTTGCATAATTACAGTATCGACATCCTTCTCGATATCTTTCCGTAAAACGAGAATAGATTCAACTACTGGAATATCATTAGAGCGCATGACATCCTTGAAGACACCTTTGTCCATCCCCACAGAAGATCCTAAAACAGCGCCTCCAACATATGCCAGATCAGCCATTTCAAGGAGCCCCTGTAACGTACCATCCTCTCCAAATGTCCCGTGTAAAACAGGGAAGACAATATCAAGGGGGGTTAGTAAATCCAGGTTACCAGAATTTATGCGATATAAACCGGGCATGCCAGGGTCAGGTAGAATGGTAACCTTATCCAGGTCATTGACATTTCCGGAACCCAATTGGTCCAAAACATTTTTACCTGAATACCAAGATCCGGATTGACTGATTCCAACCGGGAATATTTCGTATTTATTCCGATCAAGCACCGAAAGGACGTTTCGCGCAGATGCCAAGGAAACATCATGTTCGCCAGAACGACCTCCGAACAGTACTGCAATACGTTTCTTGCTTGATAAATCATTCATCTTGAATTACCACTCACCTACCAACTCAATTTCCAACTCAAGGTCAACACCGAATTTCCTGGAAACTTCATACCTGGTGAACTCGATCAGCTTTTTGACATCACAAGCGCTTGATAAACCGTGATTTATAATGAAATTTGCGTGCACTGGACTGATCTCCACGTTACCTATCCTTTTACCTTTCAATCCTGCACTTTCAATCAATCTCCCTGCAAAGTCATCTGGGGGGTTTTTGAATATTGAACCCATGCTTGCTCCCGGTGGTTGTGTGCTGCGCCTGGTTCTGGAGTTCTGGTTCATTAATTTCCTTACTTCCAGGGTTGAGCTTATAAAAACGGAAAGTTCTGCAGAAATAATGACTGCTGCTTGATGCTCTCTTTTAAGGATGCTGGTGCGGTAGGCATATTCCATTTTCTCAACTGGCCAGGTCTGATGTCCAATTTCAGGTAGGATCAAATCAACAGAGACCAGGTTGCCTGCCATATCACCTTTGAATGCACCAGCATTGCCGTAGATGGCTCCACCCAGGCTGCCCGGTATGGTGGCAGCCCATTCCAAACCACCCATCCCCAATAAAGCAGCTTTCTGAGCAAGATCATTCATGGTTGTGCCAGACTCCGCCCGGAGACGGGGGGATTTAAGATTCTCGTTATATTGAACAGAACGCGCCCGATTTATGATCAATAAATCCCGTATTCCTTTATCGCTGACGAGGATATTTGAACCACCGCCTATAATGATGAATGGAATCTTTCTCTCCCACATGTGCATGGTTATTTCCGCCAACTCATCTCCCGATCGGGCAATAATAGCTGCATCTGCCGGACCACCAACGCGACCTGAGGTATAGGCAGATAGGCGACTTTTTTCCTGTAATCGTTTGCCATATATCTCTTGTAAGTAGGTAAGGTTTTCTGATTTCATCATTCTCGTTCCTCAGGTAAAAGATTTACTTTCCAACCTGAATGAATATACGCGGCCATCAATTATTATTCTTTAAGTGAGTTATCAATTTAGTTACGATTGTCTCAATTTCGATACCGGGCTGAATAATTTCTGATCCTTTCTCAAAGTGATGTTCGTTTCTTAAATTTAGGGATGGAACTTCACCTAATTCCATCTTGAGGGTCGGTATTGAACTCGAATTAGTCCGGCAAACATCTTTTTTCTCAGACATGGCTTGCCTCTTTTTCCTGAAAATGGTGTAAAACCTGGGTGCTGATCTGGTCGGCGTCTCCAGCGGAGAGGACCAGAAGCACATCTCCATTCGTCAAATGATCGATTAAATAATTGCTTGCATCTGTTAATTCCGGAATAAATTGAGCCGCTGAATGTCTCATGCTTTGCACTACCTGGGCAGATGAGAATTCTTGTTTAGACTCTCGGGAAGCAAAAATCTCGGTAACGATCACCTTGTTGGCATCTGAAAAAGATCGACTGAACTCTTTTTGTAAAAGGAGTGTACGTGAGTAGGTATGCGGTTGCCAGACAACCCAGATTCTGTGCCCGGGGTAGCGGGATCTTGCTGCTGACAATGTAGCCCGAATCTCAGTGGGGTGGTGGGCATAATCGTTTATTATTGTTATGCCATCTGGTTCACCCAATATCTCAAATCTACGCCCAGTGCCTTGAAAATCTCCAAGTGCCAGTGCTGCCTGTTCAAGCGATAAGTGCAACACGGAGATCGCTGCCAGAACAGCCAGGCTATTAAGAACATTATGTAACCCCGGCACCTGGAGGTTAACCTGGCAGGTTTGCATATTCACAATTGCATCGAAACTGAAACCACTGTTGGGAATACTGGAAAGATTGGTTGCCTTCGCAAAAAATTCGATTTCAGAACATGGTTCTGAGTACTCTTCGATGCCATAACTGATCGTTTGGATTTGTTTTTCCCGGGCATAAGAGATCAAATTGGTCGATCCGGCATCCTGCCCACAGATGATCAATATTCCTGTGTTTGGTAGGAGATTTACAAATTTTTCGAAAGCGGTGGAAAAGCTCTCAATGGTTGGATAGCAATCCGGATGGTCGTGTTCAACATTGGTAATGATCTCAAGCATGGGTTTTAAACCCAGGAACATACGGTCATATTCATCGGCTTCAATAACGAAATGAGACCCTTTACCTGCCCGTGCATTTACTCCAAGCTTATTTATTTTCCCGCCAACAATAAATGATGGATCCTGCAATAGAGCAATCAGAACCCAGACCAACATGGCTGTTGTTGTTGTTTTTCCGTGTGTGCCGGCGACCGCGATTCCATATTTGCCGTCCATTAATTTACCAAGAAAATCAGCCCGTTTAAGAACTGGAATGCCGGCTTCCCGAGCAGCGATGACCTCTGGATTTTCATCTGGGATGGCGGAAGAACGTACTATCAAGTCTGCTCCTGCAATATTTTCAGGTTGGTGCCCGATCATAATATCTGCACCGAGTTGACGCAGCTCAGCCAGAAAGGAACTACTGGCGCGATCAGATCCGCTCACCGTATATCCCATTTCCAGAAGGAGCCGGGCGATGGCTGATAATCCACTTCCGCCGATGCCAATTAAGTGTATATGATCCATGGTCAGATGAATACCACCAGAACAAAAACGAATGCAATAACTACAGCAAAATAAATTGCAGGTACACCGAGAAGACTTGGAGGCAAATAAGTGATTATCTTACTGACAGTATCGATGATTTCAGGAACACCTGTTTTTAACGGATCAGTGATCATGGCGAAAGGATATTTGGCTTCAACCATGAAAAACCATAGGGATCCAGCGATAAAATATCCGTTTATTCCACCCAGGAAAATGCCTAGCAATGCATCTTGTATGCGTTCGCGAGTAAATTTCTCGGCAATTTTTGGAATTTTGGGGGTTTGATATCCAAAGAATACCAAAACTACCAAAATTGATGAACGGATCCAGAACATATCTGTGCTTTCTTTTGTAATAACATCCCGAACAAAAGGTATATAGTTTTGCAACAATGTGATGAAAGTAAGGGCAAGGATGGCACTAAAGGTAACCAGCAATTCCTTGGCCCAACCACGCATTGCACCAATTATGCTGAAAAGGATTACGTACAACCAGAATACAAAAATCAGGCTAACCACAAAATCAACTCCTCTCTCCAGCCAGCAAAACTAATTGCTGACCGATCAGTTCAGCTGCCTGCGGACGATAAAGACTCTGCATTGACTTACTCATTGCCTTTAACTGGCTGGGGTTCTTCAGTAAATTTTTAATTTTCGGGATTAATTGTGTGCCTAATTGTGAATCCTTTATAATCAGGGCTGCACCCTTGTTGGCAAGGTGTTGAGCATTAACGCTTTGATAACGCCATGCATAAGGGTAAGGAACAAGAATCGCTGCCAGGGCATGAAGAGGCAATTCACCCAAACTGGACGCTCCAGACCGAGAAATGACCAGATCTGCTGAAGCCAGGGCTGCCCCCATGTCTTCATGAAGATATGGGAAGGCATGATAACGGATGGATTGATCTATATTTAGACCTTGAATTTTTTCATTCACAGATGGCCAATCCAATTCGCCGCTAATATGGATGATCTGTGCAATATTCAGAAGATCAGGGAGGTGTTCAAGGATAGCATTATTGATGGAACGTGCACCTTTACTACCTCCGAACACCAACAATACTGGCATATCATCTACTAATTTGAAATGTTGTCGGGCGGATTTTTTATCCCACTTGGCTAATTCAGAACGAGTTGGGTAACCTGTTACGATCACATTTGCTTTCTTGGAGAAATAATGCCGTGTTTCGGTTGCTGTTACAGCGATGGTATTTGTAAATCTTGCGATAGCCTTGATGGCCATACCAGGTTCAATATCAGGGACGAAAAGCAATGAGGGTATGCTTCCAGCTGCCAAAGCGACCGGGAATGCAATATAACCACCTGTGAATAAAACGGCATCTGGTTTAAATCTTTCTAGAATGCGCCTGGAGGCATAAAAGCCTTTCACGATGAGTGACAGGTTACGGGGTATATGTTTCAACCCTACTCCATGCAATCCTGCAGCCGGAATCGTATCAAAGGCAATACCAGCGCGTTGAACCAGGGTGGATTCCATGCCACCTTGAACGCCGACCCATTGGACTTCGACGTTATCGGTCATTGCTTGCAGTATGGCGAGGGCGGGATACACGCCTCCGCCCGTCCCGCCTGCGCAAATCAACAGACGCACTATAAGACCTCCGTTCAGAATCTTGAGAAGTTTGACCTGACTGCCGGGAAATATTTAAAATAATGCCAATTCCTGCCAACACGGTCACGAGGCTTGAACCACCATGACTGATAAAGGGGAGAGCTACACCCGCAAAAGGAAAGATGCCAACCATAGCTCCCATGTTGATGGCTGCTTCAATTATGATCCAAAATGTCAGACCAGCTGCCAACAAGGAACCCAACAAATCTGGTGCATTTTTGGAAATTCGCAATCCACGCCAGAGGATGACACCATACAGACCTATAAGGCATATTGCACCTAACAGGCCAGTTTCTTCCACTAAAACCGAAAAGATACTATCGGAGTGAGGCAGGGATAAACCCGTAAATTTAGCATTGGATTTACCCAAGCCAACACCGAAGAATTTCCCGTTCACAATAGCTCCCAGAGATTGGCGGAGTTGAGGAATTGCCTGGGTTGGATCGCGCAGGAAATCGAGATATGGCAAGATCCTGTCTTGACCAGTAGTACTTACCTTTAGGACAATGCTGCCACAAACCGCAGCTATCAATCCAATAACCAATATCTGTTTAAGATCACCATCAGCTAGAAAGAATAGTAACGATCCCATTATGACGATAGTGAAGGTGGCACTTAGATCAGGTTGTAAAAGTATCAAACCACTTATCACACCCATAATGACTGATAGAGGAATTAACCCCAAACTAAAAACATGAAGGGAGTCTTTCTTGCGATACAACCAAACCGATAAATAGATGATGGTGGCAATCTTGGCAAACTCAGATGGTTGAATGGATCCGCCAAATAAAGTGCGAACTGCACCATTCAATTCTTCACCTCCAACCAATACTGCGATAAGGCTGCTGATACTGATAAGAATTATAGGTACTGCAAATTTTTGGAAATGATGGTAATCCATCATAGCCAATAAGGCTGCGATGAATGAACCAAGGACAAACCAGATAACCTGCCTAATGAACAGATAGTTTGGCAATTGATTCATAACCACTACCGAATAATCTGTGCTGGCTGAGTAAACCATTAGCAAACCGAAACCTGCCAGAGGGAACATTGCAGAGAACAGAACCAGATCTATTCCTGCTAAATTAATCTGCTGACTTTTCCCCGTCTGCTGGCGGGGAAGTTTCTTTACGAAAGTTCCTGAACCCGTTGTTGGAACCTTTCTCCGCGCTCTTCAAAATCACGGAATTCATCGAAACTGGTGCCACCCGGTGAGAGTAACACCACATCTCCTGGCTTGGCCAGGGAGGCGGCTGTTAAAACGGCATCTTTCAAATACTTGCAGCGATGGAAAGAGAAATGGCATAATTTCTCAGGTAAGTGGACAAGTGCCTGTTCTATGATCTCTGCAGCTTCTCCGAATATCACTACCTTTCGGACACGCTTCTGGATCAATTCCACCAGGGATTCCCATTGCAGGTCTTTATCTCTGCCACCTAGAAGCAGGATGATTGGTTGATCAAACGAGCGGATGGCAGCCATACTCATTTCGGGTGTTGTTGCTTTAGAATCGTTGTACCAGTCAGCTCCACGCCAGTTACGTACAAATTCCAGTCGGTGAGCAACTCCTTGGAATTCTTGCACACCATTTATGATTTCTTCTTCCTTTATTCCAGCTGCCACCGCGATTAAACTTGCTGCCATAACATTGAGCTGGTTATGTTCTCCACGCAGGTGCACTATTGAATGATCGAATAAAACTTTCTCCACATTCTTGTTGCGAAGAATGTATTTTCCATCAATAATTATCATACCCAAAGCCGAGTCATCCATCTTAGAAAACCCAAAGGAATATAATTGACCATGAACCTTGTCCTTTAAATTCCAGGCACCCGGATCATCGCGCCCCAAAACGGAAATGGTATTAAGATTCTGATATTCGATAAGATGAGCTTTTGCTGCTGTATAGGCTTGCAAGGTCTTGTGTCGATCCAGGTGATTTGGCGTGATATTTAGAACTGCAGCAATGTCAGTTGATCGATCCATTTGGTCAAGTTGAAAACTAGATATCTCCAGGATAGCAAGATCATCAGGATTAATTTTGTCGATATGGTTTAACAAGGGATCCCCGATGTTTCCACCTACCCAAACCCGATTTGGAGATCCAGAAAACGCGTTTTGGGTGATCTGACCGACCAGGGACGTGGTCGTTGTTTTTCCGGCTGAACCGGTGATCCCAATTGTGCGACAAGGTACTTCTTGCAAGAAGATCTGGGTATCATTGATCAAAGGGATACCCCGTGTTTTCGCTTCAACAATTATTGGCAGAGTGAGAGGGATCCCACCTGAAATACATACAAAATCGGTTTTATCCAACAACTCAAGAGGGTGGCTTCCCAAAACCCATTGGATCGTGATGTCCTTAAAGGAAGCTTGTGTGTCTTTCAGTTCATTTAAGGACCGCCGGTCGTTGATGGTAACATAAGCGCCGTTCTGGAACAGAAAACGGGCAGCAGCCAACCCTTGTCGAGCGGCTCCTAAGACCACGATCCTTTTTCCATTCCAATTATTTTTCATCATCAAACCATTGCCAATCCTATGCCCAACATGGCACTCAGGAGACCTATCAACCAGAAGCGCTGAACAATCTGTGTTTCACTCCAACCTGATAATTCATAATGCAGGTGAATAGGGGTCATTTTAAAGAAACGACGACCTTTTGTGATCTTGAAATAAGATACCTGGATAATGACGCTGAGTAATTCACTGACTGGGATTATGGCGATGAAGGGTAGAAGAATCCAATGCCCGGTCATTAATGCAACTACAGCCAGAGTAGCACCGAGTGAAAGTGAACCCGTGTCTCCCATAATCAATTCTGCCGGGTGAACATTAAACCAGAGGAACCCAAACAAAGCACCAACCATGATAAAGCAAAACCTTGCCAGGAAAATTTGCCCCTGCATCAACGCTAACCCACCGAATGCAGCAAATGCTGTTGCAGAAATTAAGCCAGCCAGACCATCCAGCCCATCTGTAAAATTAACTGCATTGGACATCCCTGCAATAATGATCGTTGCAATTGGGACATACCAGATACCCAGGCTTATCTCTCCGGGAATGCCGGGCAGGTATATTTCTGGAGCATCCAAACCATACCGGATGATAATTGCCAGGCTAACAGCCAGAATGATCTGCACAATAAACTTGGTACGGGAACGCATACCTTCCCCTTTTCGTTTCCCATATAATCCCAGCCAATCATCAACAATTCCAAGCAACCCGAAAGTCAGCATGGCAAACAAAGGAACCAGGAGGGAACTACCGAAAATATTCAGTCCGATCATAGAAACAGCATTTAACAAGATGGTCAGCATTGCAACTGGAACAATGATCATAATTCCCCCCATTGTAGGGGTACCCATTTTGTTAAAATGTCCACTGGGTTCTTCGATCCGAATGATTTTTCCCATTTTAAAATGCCGCAAAATTCTCAAAAGCGGTCCACCCCAAATGACCGACATCATGAAACTTAAGCCAGCCAATGCAAGTACCAGCGTCGAAGGTTTCATGCGTGTTTCTCCAGAGCAGAAACTATCTGATCCATACGAACTCCATGAGAACCTTTTACGAGAACAACGTCTTTGGATGTAAGAAATTTCCTTAAAAATTGGATGACATCTTCATTGTTTTCAAATTCATGAATTCTTGTGGTTTTCATACCAGCCTGTCGCGCAGCTTGGGCAATGATATGGCTTCTTTCACCAACTGTAATGAGATGGTCGGAAACCTGCGCTGCTCGTACTCCGACCATTTCATGTCCTTGTTTTTCATATTGGCCAAGCTCCAACATATCTCCAATAACAGCCAGTTTACGCCCATCCAAATCAGCAAGAAGATTCAGCGCTGAAAGTGATGATTCTGGGGAAGCGTTATAGGTATCATCCAACATCAATGCTCCGCTCTCACTGCGGGCAACAACCAAACGGAGTTGGGCATGTCCGGAATTCAAACCGTGTATTATTTCCTGCCAGGTTAATTCTTCTACAAGTCCTACTGCTGCTGCGCGCATGGCAGTGTGAACCGAATGTTGTCCGATCATGGGCACTTTAATGAAAAGAGTTTCATTTTGATAATGCAACCTGAATTGAATGCCTTCCAGACCCAGGCTCTTTATTTGATCAGCCCACAGATCAGCACTTGGATTGAGACCATAAAAGAAAACTCGAGCCGAGGTCTTCTCTGCCATAGCTCTTACCAGCGGATCGTCGTAGTTAAGAATGGCAACTCCAATCGGAGCGGAAGGGAGGGCTTGAACAAGTTCTGATTTTCCAGCTGCAATGGCTGCCTGGGAACCAGCTCTCTCAGCATGAACAGTTCCAATATTGGTAACTACACCGATGTGGGGCAGGGCAATGTCGCACAAAAAAGCAATTTCACCTGGAATATAAAAGCCCATCTCCAGGACAGCTCGCTCATAACCACTCCCAAGTTTCAAGATGGTTAGAGGCAGACCGATCTCATTATTCATATTTCCGGGGCTTTTTAAGGTTCGGTGACGTTCAGACAAAACTTCTGAAATTATTTCTTTTGAGGTGGATTTACCAACACTGCCTGTGATACCTACCACGCGGATATCCAGTTTTCGTCTCCAAAATCTGGCGATCTGTTGTAAGGCAACCAGTGTGTTTTCAACCCGTAAACAAAGAGGAGTGTCAATATCGATGATCGTGTTCACATTTGTGAGCTTACGGATATCGAAACAATTTAGATCACTGGAGATATCATGTTCAATTAATGCAAAGGAAGCTCCATGGTCAAATGCGTCCTGGATAAAATTGTGTCCATCTACGCGCTCTCCCTGGATAGCCACAAACAAACAACCCGGGGTAACCTGGCGTGAATCGATAACTGCCTCAGTGATGATCGGTAAAGCCTTCATTGGGCGGTTATTCGTCAGGGCTTCAAAAACATCTGCAAGCGTTAGCACAAATACCTCATTGACCAGCCATCTGCAGCCGGATTTGATCAGGTGGGATTCCCATTAATACAACCAGTTTTTCTACCACCTCTTTGAAAACTGGGGAAGCTACTTCAGAACTCCAGGTTGAGCTTTTTGGTTTTTCAAGCCAGATATAAACCATGAATCGTGGATCATCCACTGGACCCCAACCAATGAATGAAGCATTGGTAAATGAAGGATCATATCCACCGAAGACAGGGATCGATGCAGTTCCAGTTTTTCCTGCCAATTGATAACCATCGACAACAGCGGCTTCATAGGATTCAGAAGACAGAGATGCAGCCAGGATTTCGTTCATTGTTTGTGCAGTTTCAGGTGAAATTGGATTTCCAACGATATCGTAATGGATATTTTGTTGAGCACCATTTTCAACTTTGGCATAGAGAATATGCGGTTGAACCATTTTGCCATTATTAGCAATGGCAGAGGCAGCCATAACCATTTGTATTGGTGTAACCGAAAGTCCCTGACCAAAAGCATTGGTGCCAAGGTCAACCATATACCAGTCGCTATCACCGGGTAACTTTAATCTACCTTCTGCTTCGCCAGCCAAATCAATTCCGGTTATATGTCCCAACCCAAATTTTTTCATGTATGCATAAAAATTTTCTGTCCCAATCTGGGTGGCGATCCATGCATAGCATACATTCAATGAATGTTGAGTGCAACCGAGCATATCCTGCGATCCCCAGGCTCCTCCGTCCCAGTTATTAAGTGCTACGCCGCCAACCACGATCGAGCCGGTGTCAAAAAAAGTTGTTTCGGGTGTTACTGCCCCGGTATCCAGGGCGGCAGCCAAAGTCAGGATTTTCAGAACAGAACCGGGTTCATATGCCTGACTGATGGCTCGATTGAAAGGTGTCCCATTTTGAAAATTAATTTCATAATTTTCGTAGTCATTGAGATCAAGATGTGGTGTAGATGTCATAGCCAAAATCTCGCCATTGCGGGGATCCATGACAATGATCGTTCCAGATTCAGAACCAGATTCTGCGAGAGTATTATCCAATATGGTCTCGATTGAGGACTGGATCTCACGATCGATGGTCAGTATCAAAGATGCACCTGGTTCCACCTGAGGGATCTCCTCAGCCCGGTTAGGATCAATAGGTACCCATTCGCTGATGGGAATTCCAAACAGAAGATTGTTGAATTTTTGTTCAACTCCAAAATAACCAATATTATTCAGAGGAACAAACCCGAGAATGTTGGATGCCAGTGAGTTTTCAGGATAGAATCGTTGATAATGAGGTTTAAAATGGATCCCTGCCAGTGTGTTCACTCTTGGAGTCCCTGGTTTGTCAGCCAGTTCAACGATATAAGCATCAATTTTTTTGAATGCATCTGTTGAAATATTATCTGCAAGGAATAAGTATTTTTGATCGGTAAGGGCATTCGAGAATTTATTCAATAAATCCCTATAATTCAAACCTGCATTTACACTGAGAGCTAAAGATATCGCTTCAGCATTTTCATATTTTCGTACGGTATCTAAGTCCACTACTACTTCGTAAACAGTTTTATTCCCAGCCAGCAAGTTGCCATTGCGATCATAAATATCACCTCGGGCAGGAGATAACGTGACGTACGAGTATTCTCCTTCATCACCCCATGACTGAGGTAATATCTCACTGGTTTGGTAAGAATAAATCCTAACAATAATAAGGACTCCAATAATCCCTAAAATAAATTGGATGAATTGATAACGCCAACGTTTCGGATCAATCATGGTTGACCTCGAGAAGTGAACCAATCAAATAATGATTCTGTATATTCAGGCAGAATTATTGGAGCTGGATTGGGTACCGCTTTAGGTGCAAGGTTGAATGCCGGTTTTGGTGTGTACCCGGGGACGAAGATGAAAAGGAATTCTTCCGGATTTGCAGGAATAAATCCCAAAGCTTTTGCTCGTTCCTGCATGATCTGGGTGGAGGCTTCGGTTGCGAGTTTGGATTCCATTTCTGAAATGTTGTGTTGCATGGTGAGAATGTTTTCTTTGGATGCAGCGATCTCGCGTCCTGCAAGCGCAGTCTGTGCGGTTACATTTACATAGAATGCTGAAACAATGCCAAAGGATGCCAACCCGATCAGGAATAAACCGATCCACTGAAGCTGGGTTCGCCAGGAGGCTTGTTTATAAGTTTGGAATAATTGATTTAATGTTTTCATAACCTTATCAACCGGTTTATAGACTAGATCTTCTCTACTACTCTCAATTTTGCACTGCGCGCCCTGGGATTGGAAGATATTTCTAGATCTGTTGGTATTAACGGACGACGGTTCAACTCACGGATACTTGCCTTGTGACCACAGGTGCACAAGGGTTGGCGGGGAGGGCACAAACAATTCTTGCTTTCCTGGCGAAAAAAATTCTTCACCAACCGATCTTCCAATGAATGAAATGAGATGACTGCCATGCGCCCACCAACGGATAAAGCTTGGATCGCCTGCGGTAAAACATTCTCAATAGCCTTTAATTCATCGTTAACTGCAATCCTGAGTGCCATGAATGTGCGGGTTGCCGGGTGGAGTTTTTCCCGAGTTGGATTGATCGAATTTATGATCTCAGCTAATTGGATCGTGTTGGTGATCGGACGGGCAGCAACGATAGCCTTTGCTATCTGCCGGGATCGAGGTTCCTCTCCATATCGAAAAATTAGATCAGCGAGCTCTGATTCGGATAAACCATTTACCAAGTGTTCTGCAGTTAAAGCATTGGTTGGATCAAATCGCATGTCAAGATCTCCTGCATTCTGGAATGAAAAACCTCGCCCGGGAGTATCAAATTGCATGGAAGAAGCACCGAGATCGAGCAGCATACCATCTATGGTTGTCCAACCAAGCTTTGCAAGCTGTTCTGTCAGTGTTGTATAGGATGCTTGCATTAAGATGGCGCGTGCTCCAAATTCGGAGAGATTTTTTCTGGCAATATCCAATGCCTGAGGATCGACGTCCAATCCAAGAATTTCTCCATCAGGAGCGCTTGCTTTCAATATACCTACTGCATGACCGCCTGCTCCCAAAGTACCGTCAACATAACGCCCACCGCGTTTTGGGTTCAATACGAGTATAATATCCTGGAAGAGAACGGGTATATGGTTTGGTAATATCATTGTTATTGTGTTGAAATATTGAGAGCAATAAATCTTTCATTATCAAAAGCCTCATTCTGGCTGTCTTCGGTCTCCAATAATTCAGGATTCCACACTTCCAGATAATTTCCTTGACCAACGATGGTAACATTTGCTTCCAACCCAGCCCAGGTACGCAGGTTCTCAGGGATCAAGATTCGTCCTGATTTGTCCAACTCAGCCTGGAATCCCTTCCCGATGAGATGGCGCCGCAATTGTCGGGCTTTTTGATCAAGAATATTCATGCTCATTAAATGTTTATAGAGAGCTTCAAATGCAGGCACAGTTAACATCATCAAGTTCCGGTCAAATCCACGGACGATATAAATACCATCTGCAAATTCTTCCCGGAATCGGGATGGAATTGTCAGGCGGAACTTATCGTCAAATGTGTGGTGGAACTCGCCGGTTAGAAACATATGTTCTGATAACTCCTATAACGAATGAGCGCCGGATACTCCGGCGTCCCACTTTGACCCACTGCGTCCCACAGTTACTCCTATTCTAGCATAAATAATAAAAAAAACAAGTGTCAGTTTTGACCATTCCAATTGCAGTTTTGTGTATTTCTGAAAGAAAATTCTTATGGCCAAAATCAAATGAATAAAATAGCGCCAATAACTTCCCAAATCAACCTGCTTCTATCGAATAATTGGAAGGATTATGAACTCTTGGATAGCGGGGATGGACAGAAGATGGAAAGATTCGGGGATATTGTTTTTGTCAGACCTGAAGTCCAGGCAATCTGGAAAAAACGACTGCCACCCGAGCGCTGGTTGGCAGCCGATGCAATATTCCAACCGAGTGGGGAAGAGAGCGGAGGTCATTGGCATTTTACACACCAGCTTCCCGAGCGTTGGGTGATGAATTATGACAAACTTAGATTCTGGGCTCAGACGACCCCTGGACGTCATTTGGGTGTTTTCCCTGAAAGCGCTGCTCAGTGGGATTGGATGAGCGACTTGATCCAATCTGCATCCAGGCCCATAAAGGTTCTTAACCTGTTTGGTTATACTGGTCTGGCAACATTAACAGCTGCTGCTGCCTGTGCCAGTGTTACACATGTGGATGCTTCCAAGAAAGCAATTTCATGGGCAAAAGAGAATCAGTCCCTCTCAGGTTTGGAAGAGAAGCCAATCCGTTGGATCGTAGACGATGCTTTAAAATTCGTGCAACGTGAAGTCCGACGAGGCGTTAAATATCACGGGTTGGTCATTGATCCCCCAAAATTCGGACGTGGACCAAAAGGTGAAATCTGGGATGTATATAAATCCCTGCCCATTCTGTTGGATGACTGCCGCATGTTGTTGGATAAAAAGCCGCTTTTTGCAATTCTGACAGTCTATGCTGTCAAAGCATCTTCAGTTCATGTTCGTACTGTTTTGGAAGAGATGCTGGAAGGTTTTTCTGGGAATTTCGATTCTGGTGAACTGGTCACACTGGAGACCAGTGGCAACCGCCTGCTTTCCAGTGCAGTGTATGCCCGTTGGGATAATAAAAAATACTGTTGATCTCGTAACTAACGTATCATGTATTGGTTTGGGGAAAAAGATGTTCTTGAAACTTGTCCGTTTTTCTTTGGATTGGAAGGAATATTAACAGCCAGGTAACAAAGTTCTGAAATTACCATCTTTGGTTCGATATTCGACAGAGATATTACAGATACAATACCTTGATTTAATTTGGTATAGGATGACGCTATTATGTTTGGCGAGAATTCTGAGTTAGTGATAAAATTTTTTCTATGACATCTGAAACCAACCTCCCAATCGTCCATACAATTGAAGAAAATCAGAGCAAATTGGATCTGCCTCTAAGCAAGTGGATTCCATGGAACCTTGAAACTTTGTTGGTGATCATCATCATCGCAGTGACGTTGATATCACGCTTTTATAACCTGGGTGAGCGCGTCATGAGTCATGATGAGGTTAATCATGTCATCCCTTCTTATGACTTTTACCAGGGTCTTGGTTACAGTTATGACCCTCTAAGTCATGGACCTTTGCAATTCCATTTAATCACTCTGTCATATTTCCTGTTTGGTGATAATGACTTTACATCACGAATTCCCGCAGCTCTTTTTAGTATAGCAACAGTTGTGATCGCTCTACTGGTTTTCCGCAGGTACCTGGGAAAAGTTGGAGCTCTTGCTGCGGGGGTAATGTTCCTGATTTCACCTTATATGCTATTTTATGGCCGGTATCAAAGGAATGAAGCCTTTATTGTAGTGTGGGGTATGCTAACCATTTATGCCATCCTGCGATATCTGGAGAAGGGTGAAACCTGGGTTTTGTTTTTATTTACAGCGATCAATGCATTTCATTTCATTGATAAGGCTACTTCATATATTTTTGCAGCACAACAACTTATTTTTCTGGCGGCGTATTTCATGGATAGGTTAACCCGCAGGGAATGGTTATCCACAAAGCTCAGGCAGACATTCATCATTGCGGTGGCTGGAATGATAATTCTCCTGGCGGGTGGGGGTGGATTGTACATGGCTCTAAAACCCGAAACCAATATCCTGATCGCGTTAATGGGTTCATTAGGGATCCTCGGATTGGCGGCTGGAGTTTTGGCTGCCATATCTGTTGTAAAAGGAATTGGTTGGGCAGGAATCCGCAGCGAAAGAGTTTTTGATCTTTTGATGTTGCTGGGAACTTTGATCTTGCCTCTTCTGGGTGCCTTGCCGATCAAACTGGCAGGTTTAAACCCGCTGGATTATACAACCCCCGGAATCATTCGGGCTGCGATCGTAATAGGGATTCTGATGCTGATCTCTGCAGGTCTGGGAATTTGGTGGGGGAAAAAACAGTGGTTGCTGCACATGGCTCTGTTCTATTCGATTTTTGCAGTTTTTTATTCCACTTTCTTCACCAGTCCTGAGAGAATTGCGGTAGGTTTTATGGGTGCATTGGGGTATTGGATGGAACAGCAGGCGGTAAACAGGGGCGGACAACCTTTCTATTACTATGCACTATTTCAAATTCCTTTATATGAGTATTTACCCGCCTTTGGGACGTTAATTGCAATTGTTATCGCAAAAGGAAAGCGTTTATGGCAGGCTGCACCAGCCCAACCTTTTAATTCGGGAAATGTTATTGAAACCGATAAACAACCTGTCCCAACCTTGGCTTTGATCTTCTTCTGGTTCTTCAGTAGTTTGTTGGCTTTTTCTTATGCTGGAGAAAAGATGCCTTGGTTGACGATCCATATCGCTATGCCCATGATCCTTGCAGCAGGTTGGGCGGTTGGATGGTTATTCCAGTGGGGAATTCGCTATGAAAACCAAACCTGGGGATGGCGACAGAGCTTGCGTATTGTTACATATGTATTTATGTCGATCCTTGCAGTTCTTACAATTCGAACAACCATTAGGGCCAATTATATTAATTACGACTATCCCTTGGAATACCTGGTTTATGCCCACGCTGCGGATGGACCCAAGATCCTGTTATCAGAAATTGAGAGCATATCCCAACGCACAACAGGTGGCTTGGATATCGTTGTTGCATATGATAACAATGTTCGTTATCCCTATTGGTGGTATATGCGCCATTACCCCAACAGGATTGATTTTAACACCGAACCCAGTCGTGATCTCCAAAGGGCAGCAGTAATTGTGGTCAGCGAAGAAAATTATGGAAAAATTGCCTCTGTTGTTCGTGACAATTATATTCAATTTGATTTTATGCGGATGTGGTGGCCAAACCAGGATTATTGGAGTTTGAAATGGGACAGCATTGCCTCTGAACGGATTGCGGATCTGGGACAGGATGCCTCCCCTATGTCGGTTGGTGAATACCTGGTTCGGGTCTGGGACCACATATCCCCGGTTTTTACGGATGCAAAGGTTCGAAGTGCTATCTGGCAAATTTGGTTCAATCGTGACTACACTGAATATGCTGCATTAAAGAACAGCAATGCATTTACTTTAGAGAATTGGAATACATCCAGTCGTATGCGGGCATACATCCGGAAAGATGTCGCTTCATTGGTATGGGGTTTTCAAACTTCAACTTCGGAAGTTACAATCTCTGATCCATATGAAGATGTCAAACAACAAATAGATCCGGATCTGGTGATAGGACAAACAGGTTCAGGTTCAGTTCAATTTCAATCTCCCCGCTCCATCGCCCTAGCAGAGGATGGAAGTATCTATGTCGCTGATTCGCGTAACAATCGCATTCAACATCTGACAGCTTCTGGAGAAGTGATCAATTCGTGGGGTAGCTATGCGGATGTATCTCAGGGAGAAGCACCTGGTGGTACATTTAATGAGCCATGGGGCGTGGCAGTAGCTCCGAACGGGAATGTATATGTGATGGATACCTGGAATTACCGCATCCAAAAATTCAGTTCAGATGGAAAATTTCTATCAATGTGGGGCAGCAATGGATTGGGTGAGAGTCCATTCGCATTTTACGGTCCACGGGGTGTAGCTGTGGATGAGAACGGAAATGTTTATGTAGTGGATACGGGTAATAAGCGCATCGTTGTGTTTGACGCCTCGGACAATTACATCACACAATTCGGGGTCCCCGGGATGGGTAATGGGCAATTGGATGAGCCAGTTGGAATTGCACTCGACAAGCAGGGTCTGGTATATATCACGGATACCTGGAATTCACGCGTCCAGGTGTTTTCTCCGGATGCAGCTGGACTGGTCTATACATCTATTAATTCCTGGGAAGTCAGCGCCTGGTACGGTCAATCCCTTGAGAACAAGCCATTCATCGCAGTGGATAAGAACCAGAATGTCTTTATCAGCGATCCTGAGGGTTGTCGTGTTATCGAATTCACCAACGCAGGCTCTCCTTTACGAACCTGGGGGGATTGCGGATTTTCTCAAAACCAGTTTAGCTTGCCGGTAGGATTGGCGGTAGATAAATCTGGTGGCTTGTGGGTAAGTGATGCAGGAGAGAATAACCGCTTGCTTCACTTTTCAGCCTTGGCGATATCCGCCTCAGATAATTAATCACCTTTTACAAATTTTTGATCTCAATTGGCTCGATACTATCTGTCAGGGGAAAACTGAAAATGCGGGAGTAAAAATAAAGCTCAACTTCCAGGGCTCGTTTGATGCTCCCGGCTTTTCGAAAACCATGTTGCTCACCTGCGAAAGGTACATAAGCCACTGGTAATCCTTTTTCAACCAATGCCCGGAACATGCGTTCAGATTGGATGGGTGGCACGACTTTATCTTCACTGCCCTGCAGTAAAAGAATGGGCGCATTGATCTGATCGATAAAGTGGATCGGTGAGCGTTGAAAGTAAACCTCTTGGGATGCGGGGTATGGACCAACCAGGCTGTCGAGGTAATGCGCTTCAAATTTATGAGTATCCAAAGTTAAAGTTTCAAGGGAGCCTATGCCATAACGGCTGACACCGGCTGTAAAAGTTTTGTGAAAAGCAAGGGCACATAAAGCGGTGTAACCCCCGGCGGATCCTCCAGTGATGGACATGCGTTTGCTGTCCACGAGTCCTTGTGTGGCGAGGTAATTGGCTCCCTGGATGCAATCTTCCACATCGAGAACACCCCAATTTCCATTCAGGCGAAGTCGGAATTGGCGACCATATCCGCTGCTGCCGCTGTAGTTAACATCCAGAACCGCGAAACCCCGGCTTGTCCAGAATTGGATCTTCAGATTTAAGGCAAGCGAGGCTTGCGAAGTGGGTCCACCGTGTAACATGACGATAAGTGGAGGTTTTTCATCTGGGGCAGGGCTGTGGTCTGAATTTGCCGGGGGGTAGAAATTTCCAAAAGCACTCAGGTGATTTTGAGAAGGAATTTCGATCGTCTGTGGAATGGAGATAAAATCTTTTTCGATCAGGTTTGTACCGGTCAGGCGTAATATTTCTTGTAACCCGGTTTCCAGGTCGAGGCTGACCAGTTCTGATGGGCGATCAATGGATCCACCCACAAAAAGGATCTTTCCATTATTTACACAAAGAGAAGAATACTCGACGTAGGGAGTTGGTATATTTCTCAATTCCCTGGAGGGTATATCCAGTCTGGCAAGTCGATTTTGACCTGACTGTGTATAAGTGCAGATCAACTGATCTGCACCGAAAAAGGCGTAAGTGGATAAACCAAATACCCATTGTGGCAATCCGAATTCAGCTTGGAGATCACACAAGGAAGTTATTTGATCATCTTTAAAGCGATAGGGAGTCCACCAACCACTTCGATCCGAGATGAAAAACAAATCGCCATCCGGTGACCACTCAGGTTGAAAAATCGATTCGTTCTGTCCACCAGCTATGAAGTGGACATTGAAAATTTTTCCAGAATCATCGAATGACCCAACCCAGAGCTCACAACCATCCCAGGGCATATTGGGATGCTCCCATGTCAACCAGCACAAAAGGCTTCCATCCGGGCTGATACGTGGGTTTGAATAGAAATCGTTACCTGTTATCAGGATCTCAATTGGTGACCTCCCATCAATAGATATGGCGACCACAGAATTGGTGACTTCCTGCTCGCTTTCTGCATGATGTTCACGGATGCAGATCAGGCGTTGATGCTGATCATCCAATGCGAAATCAGCGTAACGGTCGTGGCTATCTGGAGTAAGTGGAATTGGGTCACTTCCAGGGACCTGACAGTATAGGCGTTGATCTTCAAAATTGCTAAAGTAAATCACCCCTTTAAAAACCTGGTAGGATGCACCACCATACTCATGGACCCTGTTACGGACATTGTATTCAGGCGGTGTGATGTCAGCAATGATTCCATCCGGAGTTAGACGAACGATCACCTGGCGACCAGACTGGTTTGTGCGAAATTCAAGCCAATAAATTGAATCCTGTTCACAATTGATCTCATCTATTCGGTTGGCATTGGCAGTGACCAGATCGGTTGTTATTGGGGATTTCCAGGAACCGAAAGGGGCGATCTTTTTTTTTGTCATAATCGAGATCCTGTAAAATACTTGCTAATTGAATATTAATATGTCCTTGATCAATCTGGCAGTCTCCGAAGGACAATGGGATGTGGTGGAGGATGATGCCAGTGAGAGCAGGTGAGAATTTCCACTTTTAGAAGAGGATACTCTTCAATCCATTCAGGTCAACAAGAGTTTCCAGAATAACTTCCTTTGGATAGGAAATTCCATAAATTTTTCTTAAACAAATATCTCCGAGTTAACGCAATTTGGTAATTTCTCACCTTTTAAGCCAGCGATCAGGTTTTCTGCTGCCATGAGCGACATCCTGGCACGGGTGGAATTGCTGGCACTGGCAATGTGGGGGCAAATGATGAGGTTATCCAGTTCAAGCAACGGACTATCCATGGGGAGAGGTTCAGGTTCGGTTACATCCAGGGCAGCAGCCTGGATGCAGTGATGCTTGAGTGCGGTGTAAAGAGCAGTTGGATCAACCACGCTCCCGCGGGCGGTATTTACCAGGATTGCATTGGGTTTCATTTTATTAAAGGAAGCAGCATTGATCATATGGTGTGTTTGAGTTGTGAGAGGAGTATGTATGGATATAAAATCCGATCGACGAAGTAAAGTATCCAGATCCACCGGGTGGGCATCCAACCCGGTAACATTTACAATCCGGTTGGGATCGTGGAATATTACTTGCATATTGAAACCTTTAGCTCGCCGGGCAACTGCCTGACCGATGCGTCCAAAACCGATGATCCCCAGGGTGGCAGCACTTATATCTGCACCAAGCAAAAGAGCTGGACCCCAGGTTTTCCATTGTCCGGAACGTACATACTGGTCGGCTTCAGTTATCCGTCGTGCCATGCTGAGCAGCAGGCTGAAAGTAAAATCAGCCGTTGCGTCTGTCAGGATCCCGGGTGTGTTTCCTACCGGTATGCCAAGCCTGTTGGCAGCAGCGATATCAATGTTGTCATAGCCAACTGCATGATTGCTGATCACGCGCAGGTCCTTTCCTGCAGCTTGCATCACTTCGGCATCAATCCTGTCTGTTAAAAGAGTAAGCAAACCATGCATGCCTTGAACGCGTTCAAGAAGGACTTCGCGGCTTGGAGGCAGCTCATCCAGCCAGATTTCTGCATCGCAAAATTCCTGGATCATCTTCAAACCCTGATCGAGGATCATTCTTGTGACAAAAACCCTGGGTTTGGTCATAAAAGCCTCCAATGAATTAAATATACCACTTGTGATCGAGAATTAAATTGTAATTTCAACCTTCCGATGCTATCATTTGTATTATGGTATCAGCTGAAGATTTTTCCACCTATACACTCAGCCATCACCCGCAAGGAATGGGAATTCAAAGGATACTGGCTGCAGCCATCCAGGCTGTTGAACCGGGAGCGGCGGTGCGCAGGTGGGTTACTCGCAGCGGCGATTTATTGCGCATAGGCAATACCGAATACGATCTGAATAAATTCGAAAGAATCCTTCTTGTTGGGATTGGTAAAGCAGCACCAGCCATGACCGAGGCAATCCACAAGATTCTGGAGGAGAGGGTTAGCGGCGGATTGATCGTAACAAAGGTCACACCAGTTAATTATCACATGAGGTTACCTATACTTGATGCGGGGCATCCCATCCCGGATGAGCGCAGTCTTTTGGCGGGGGAGCAGATCTTCAAATTGCTGGAAGGTGTGCAGCCAAATGATCTGGTGATCTGTCTGGTCTCAGGTGGGGGATCTGCCCTGGTTAGTGTTCCTCAAAGGGGAATCTCGTTAGGAGATATTCAGCAACTGACCACCCAACTTCTGGTATGTGGTGCTCGGATAGACGAGATCAATACATTACGAAGACAACTGGTTAGGATCAAAGGCGGAGGTCTGGCACAGGCTGCCGCGCCGGCACAGGTGATCAGCCTGATCCTATCGGATGTAGTCGGTGACCCTTTGGAAGCGATCGCCTCTGGTCTCACGGTAGAAAATCCAACCAACTGGAAAGATGCTCTGACTATATTAGACAAGTATCAGTTACGCGACAAAGTACCCGCCAGGATCTTGGATTTTCTGATTGGTACCTCGAAGGAAAGGAAATCTTCAAGAACTGATTTCACAAAGGTAAACAACCTGATCGTCGGTAACAATTTACAGGCTGCCCAGGCTGCATTGATCCAGGCACAGCAGGAAGGCTTTAATACATTCCTGTTACAAACCGATTTACAGGGTGAAGCCAGTGAGGTTGCATATGAGCTTAGTAACACTTTGCGACAGGCATGGCAAAGCGGTGAGCCGGTGGCAAGGCCGGCTTGCATTCTGGCAGGAGGTGAGACAACCGTCAGCCTGCGGGGGGAGGGACTTGGTGGCCGTAATCTGGAATTGGCGTTATCAGCAGTCGCAGACCTGGCAGATTTTCCAGATGTTATGCTGGTAACCCTAGCAACTGATGGAGAGGATGGGGTCACGGATGGTGCTGGAGCGGTGGTTTCGGGAGGATCCTTTGCCCGGGCGATAACACTTGGATTAAAGCCTGAAGTCTTTCTTGCAAGGAATGATTCATATACATTCTTTTCTGCATTGGAGGATGTGCTCAAACCAGGGTCGACCGGCACGAATGTAAATGATCTGACATTTATGTTCACTTTTTAAGGTATATGGATGGGTTCCAAATAATGAATTACTTTTATTGGTGACCATTAAAGAATTCTCCCCCACCATCATCCAATCATGAGTTCTTATCATCAATTGAATAGATTCAAAAAAGAGGTCATTGTAATATTGTTGTTTGGGGGCAAATCCAGATAGATATATCCCCTACATGTTTGATACCAAAAAGTAAAAAAAGTTGACCCTTTTATAGTTTTGGATCAATTTTATTTTCAATGAAATAATTTTGGAAAGGTTAGTCAGGAGCGAAGCAATATCTAAAATATCTCAAGGCTATCTTAACTCCCTTATTTTCCATGCTCGGCAATCAAACCATGCTCCTGATAATGGCAAAAATTCCGCAAGAATAATTACATGGTAATATTAATTCGCCTTTAATATTTATTTGTCCCGCTAATTCCAAATTTCTTATCTGATTGACTTAAAATTGGAATACCTTTTTTTGCACAGGATAAGTTTAGTGGAGGGATAAGATGAGAAAAAATGTCTTCATTGCAAGACAAAAAGAACTCAAGCAATTGAGTGAATGGCTATCGCAGGCAGTAGATGGGCATGGAAGTGTTTGTTTCGTGACTGGAGAGGCAGGAAGTGGAAAAACAACCCTTGTAAGCGAATTTACACGACGTGTTCAAGAACAATATAAAGACCTGGTTGTGGCTGTTGGTCAAAGTGATGCGCAGACAGGTATCGGTGATGCATATTTACCATTTCGTGAGATTATGGCTCAATTAACCGGGGATGTTGAGGCTAAATTGACCCAGGGTTCTATCACTGATGAGAATGCAAACCGGCTACGTAAATTACTGGTTTTATCAGGTCAGGCACTTGTTGATGTAGGACCAGATCTAATAGGAATATTTGTCCCTGGAATTGGGTTGGCTACAAGGGTGGGTACTTTCGTGGCGGAGAAAGCCGGTTGGCTTGACAAGCTTGAAAACCTAGCGAGAAAACCAAAAGAAAAATTGGGGAATTTGGGATTACTTGAAAGCCATATTTTTGAACAATATTCCAATGTAATCTGCCGCCTGTCGCAAAAAAATCCACTGTTACTAATTCTGGACGATTTGCATTGGGCTGATACAGCTTCAATCGCATTGTTGTTCCACCTGGGTCGCCGTATCTCAGAACATAAGGTACTAATTATTTCCACTTATCGTCCGGCAGAGGTTGCAATAGGCAGAGCGGGAGATCGTCATCCACTCGAGAAGGTGTTGGCTGAATTCAAGCGCTATTATGGGGATATCAGTTTGGACCTTGACCAATCTGTAAAGGATGAAGGCAGGCTGTTTGTAGATGCTTTTCTGGATTCGGAGAAAAATGCGTTTGGAACTAATTTTGGTAACAAACTTTTCCAAAAAACCGGTGGTCATCCCCTTTTCACCATTGAGTTGTTGCGAAACATGCAAGAACGAGGCGATCTTGTGTGTGATGAACAGGACCGTTGGGTGGAGAGTTCGAGTTTAAATTGGAAAACCCTTCCAAAACGTGTGGAAGGTGTGATCGAAGAAAGGATAGGACGGTTGCAACAGGAATTGCGACAAATGTTGACAGTGGGATGTATTCAAGGTGAGGACTTTACAGCAGAAGTGGTTGCAAGAGTGCAGAAGGCTGAAGCGGGTGGCTTGATAAGGCGATTGAGCGGTGAGTTGGAACGTCAACACCGCCTGGTGAGTGCGGAAGGAACCCGACGTCTGGATCCGGGAGGACAACGTCTATCCCTTTATCGTTTTCAACATAATCTGTTTCGTACTTACCTTTACAATGAATTGGGTGAGTCCGAACGAGCTTATTTGCACGAGGATGTGGGTAATGCGTTAGAAGATTTGTACGGAGACCAGGCAGATGAAATTATTATTCAATTAGCACTGCATTTTGAAGTCGCCGGAGTAGTGGAAAAGGCACGCTTCTATCTGCAAAAAGCAGCAGAGCAAGCAGTGGCGAGATATGCCAATGAAGAAGCCATAGATTACTTCAGTCGAGCACTGAAACTGATTCCAGAAAGCGATACTGGACAGATCTATGGGCTTTTACTCGCCCGTGAAAAAGTATTTGCATTAAAAGGAGAACGCGATTTTCAGGAAAGGGATCTTGAAAGGCTTGGAGAACTAGCACTTACCTTGGGTGATGACCTTAAGAAAGCTGAAGTAGCTATTCGACAGGTTACTTTCTCCCTGGCTACCAGTAACTTCCCAGCAGCCATTACGGCAGCACAGGATGCCATCCAATTGGCTGGGATCAATCCAGATCCAAATATAGCAGCGCAAGCTCATTTTTCTTGGGGAGATGCTTCTCAAAGGATGGGGGATTATGATTTGGCTCGCGATCATTTTGATCAAGCCTTAACCATCTCAAAAGAAGCAGGCATGCTTCAGTTGGAATCAACCTGCCTGCGTGGATTGGGAGTTATCGCTAATCATCAAAGTGATTTCGTCAATGCTCAAAAGTTCTTTGAAGATTCTTTGAAGATCTCTCAGAGAGAGGGTGATAGGATAGGGTCCAGTAAAACCATGAATAATCTTGGACGTCTATTTTGTAATATAAGCGAATATGAGAAAGCCCGGGACTGCTTGCAGCAGGCATTGATTGTTTTTCATGAAATTGGTGATCGGCGAAGTGAGACTGTTGTGCTCGGAAACCTGGGTGCAACTGCTGCTGACCAGGGAGACTTGCAAGCTGCCTTATCCTACTTCGAGCAATCAAGGTCAACCAGCCATGAAGTGGGAGACCGAGAGTCTGAGTCAATTATGCTCGGTAATCTCGGGAATTTGTCCGCCCAGATGGGGGATCTAAAAGCGTCCAGACAGTATCTGGTGAAGGCATTGACCATCAATCGCGAGATCGGAAATAAATATCATGAGGTCATTACCCTTCATTCAATGGGTATGAATTGTAAAGAACAAGGTGAATATTCAAAAGCAATAGTTTTTTTTGATGAGGCAATTGAGCTGGCAATTGAATATAAAATCAAGAACTTTGAAGGTTCCACCTTTGTTCAATATGGAAGTGTCTATGATTCCTTGGGAGATTTTAAGAACGCTGAAAAGAATTACAATTCTGCGATCGAAATTTATCGAGAAATCGAAGAAGGGGTTGATGAATCCAAGGTGTTTTATCAACTGGGATTGCTATTCCACCATATGGGGCAGGATGAAAAGTCCCGGCAAATCTGTTTGGAAGTGATTGATGAATCAAAAAAGATTGGCGACCAGGAATCGGAAGCCTGTGCTTACATGCAACTTGGAAATGCCCTGGTCGAATTGGGGAAGATTGACGATGCAAAAGAAGCTTACAATCAGAGTATCGCAATCAGGCAAAAAATGGGACAGGTTTTTAAGGCAACGGAACCACAAGCTGGCTTGGCACGGACCGCTTTATTAGAGAACAGACCTGGCAAAGCCCTATTTTTTATTGAACAGATCCTTGAGTTTCTTGAGGATCATTCACTTGATGGAACGGACGAACCAATGCGCATCTATCTGACTTGTTATCAAGTGCTAAAAGCCAACAATGACGTCCGAGCCAGGGAGATTCTTGGGACTGCTTATAACCTGCTGATGGAACGGGCATCCCTTCTTGAAGATGAAAACCTTCGCAAGTCCTACTTGGAGAATGTAACCGCAAATCGGGAAATTCAAGAGGCATTTTCAAGCTTGGCGTAAGTACTTGTTTTATATGGGGATCTAATGCTAAATTTTGTAGGATATTTGGTCATCATATTTAAGTAATTGGTTATCTGATTAGAAGAGGATTTCATGTTTCTTGTAAATTTTCATTATTCAGGTGAAAAGGATTTTCCTTAAATATCAGATATGCTTGTTGGATGTGTTGCAGTAGCCCATATGCAGGGTGATGAGAAGGAGGGGAGAATCATTGAGGGTGGAGAATAATTGATTATGTAGATAAACCTTCCATAGAAAAGAAGAACATTCGATTAATAGAGATAGTGTCCTGATCCTACCTACTGAAAGGTGGGTTTTTTCAGGAGGTATCTGTGAATTCAAACCACAGCAATCGTGAAAAATGCTACAATAACAATACCGTAAATTTTTTTCATGATCTTGAAAAGGAATATCATGGATATCCAAAAATTGCAAAATCAACTCAAGTGGTTGCCTGCCAGTTGGCTTGCCAGGGTGGAAAAATACTTGTTCCGTATACCAGGAATACGAACAAAGATAGAAGAGGAATATGATAATCTCATGGCTGGAATGGAAGAATCCCTTAAGCCATACCGACACGAATTTTGGTCCTATAACCATCTCCCCCAAACAGGCCTGGAGCAGGCAGATATTCTCCATCAATTGGAATCATTGAAAAACAGGGAGGAATCCCGTTGGAGAGATGGGTATGTATCAGGTGCGGTCTATCATGGTGACCAGATATTTACAGAGTTTTTGAACCAGGTGTATGCCATTCATTCGCAAGCCAATCCTATGCATACGGATGTCTGGCCAAGCTCAACCAAGTTTGAGGCTGAGATCGTTGCCATGACAGCTGAAATGCTGGGAGCGACTGAGACTGCGGATGAGATCTGTGGAACGGTCAGTTCAGGAGGTACCGAAAGTATTTTGCTGGCAATGAAAACATACCGTGACCGGGCACGGGAAGAAAGAGGCATACGTCGACCTGAAATGATAGCACCCAGCTCAGCTCATACCGCATTTGACAAGGCAGCTCAATTTTTTGGGATCAAATTAATTCGAACTCCTGTTACCCCGGATTTCAGAGCGGATGTGAATGCAATCAAACGCGCCATAAACCACAATACGATCGTAATCATTGGTTCGGCACCTTGTTTTCCACACGGTGTTATTGATCCAATTGAAGAACTTTCTACATTGGCACAAACCCATGGGGTCGGGTTCCATACGGATGCCTGTTTGGGAGGTTTTGTGTTGCCCTGGGTAGAAAAACTTGGTTACCCTGTGCCAGCCTTTGATTTCCGACTTCCGGGAGTAACCTCCATGTCTGCCGACACACATAAATATGGATTTGCTGCTAAGGGTACGTCGGTGGTTTTGTATCGGGGGCTGGAACTGCGCCGATTTCAATACTTCACTGCAGCAGACTGGCCGGGAGGCTTATATTTTTCACCTACATTGGCTGGCAGTCGACCAGGTAGTTTGAGTGCAGTCTGTTGGGCAGCCATGCTAGCCATGGGGCAGGATGGTTATTTGAAAGCCACTAAAAGTCTGCTGGAAACTGCTTCTGTTATAAAAGCAGGGATAGCTGACATTCCAGAACTCTACCTGTTGGGGGACCCGCTGTGGGTACTTGCTTTTGGTTCAGATACACTCAATATTTACCAGGTGATGGACCAGATGAACCAATCTAATTGGAGTTTAAATCCATTACAAAAACCAATTGCAGTACACATTGCCCTGACACTTCGACATACCCAACCAGGTGTAGCCGAGAAATTCATCCATGACCTGCGCCAGGCGGTGCAGCATGTAAAGGCGCATCCGCAAGAGGAGAGCGGCAGTGCTCCGGTTTATGGGATGGCAGCAACAATTCCATTACGAGGCTTGGTACGTGAAATGCTCCGACGCTTTACAGATATTTTATATAAAGTGTGATCGTTCGCAACGTGTAATCTTCACCAGCAAAGAATAACCAAAAAACAGCTTGAGACCAACAGGCATGAATACGCCATTAGGGAAAAATTATTTCTTCTTGAAATAATACCACGCTGAAGGCCGCCCCTTTCCCTGTTCGTAATTAATCAGGTCAAAACTTTTCATGAAGTATGCGATCATTTCTGATTTATTTATTCCTTTAACCAGGGAGTCGGATGGCTGAAATGCATAGATCATAACCACACCATTCGAGCTCATCCATTTTTCCAACCCTGCGATGTACTGCAAGCGACCTGTTTCGGATAAATTATGAAAACAACCCATGTCAAGTCCCAGGTCATACGGACCTGGAAGATCCATTTCTGCTAATTTTGTCACATCCGCCACGATCATTTTATTTTGATATTTTCTTAATTTTCTTTTTGCCTTATCAATCGCCAGAGGCGCATAATCCAATCCAGTAACTTTCCAATTGTGCTGGGCAAGGTAAAGCAGGTTGGTCCCTGTGCCGCAACCCAGATCAATTGCATTCCCGGGTGTCTTTCCAGAGATAAAGCGAATCAATTCTGGTGCAGGAACACCTGTATCCCAGCGTGGTGTTGATAAATACTTGATATTGAATGCAATTCGTAGCAGGTATCGTTTCATTGAAAATTCATTTTACCCAAAGAAGTGCTCAGTTTTGTATTGTCCTGATAATCTTACCAATTTTAATATTGGCAAATTCAACGAAGAATAGCTTTACTAATAAATAATGCTCACTTAGCAATAATAAACACTCTCCTGTTTTTGATCATTTTTATATATACAAACACTAGGTAATACTTTCCAGTGGAAAAATTAATTCCATGAAACTGGAATAGACTGACTATAATACAGGTAAAATTATTCCTGATCACACCAATTGATTATCCGGAGTGATAATTCGCAGATTGCTTCAAGCCTTAAAAAGAAGAATGATATAGGTCACAAATGCTTGGTCTTGAGAATGAAGAAAATCCACAAAGTTGGATGACGATGGAAATAAAGATCCATTTTTGTATCCAAAATCATTTAGAAAAAAGGAACCAATCGTCGTGACCACATCATCAGTTACCCGAAGATTGAAACTGATAACGATCTCAGGAATCATCATCGGATGCATAATCCTTCTATCAGTATATACTCCAATTAGAGTCAATGCAGATATGGATTTTTCGATGCTGTATGCAGTTGACCAGGGATTGCAGCATGGAATTGGATTCTATGATCACTTTGGACAAATGCAAGTGCTGGCCACCGAAATGGGAGTAAGACCATCAGACCTAAATTTACCACGCTTTATTTACCCTCCACACCTATCCTTGGCAACATTTTACCTGGCCTGGTTTTCTCCTGATCAAGCAGCACGGATGTGGTTTTTTTTGTCGGGCGGGATGATTTTCCTATCCAATCATTTTTTACTCAGGAGACTATCTCTTTTAAAGAAATCCATTGGTCTATTTCTTTCCTTTTTGGCATTGCCGGCTATTGGAGGGCTTTTTGTTGGGCAATTTGTCGCCCCGGTTTTACTTGGTTTGGCAATTATTGTGGAGGGATCAAAGCGTGAATCCTCCTGGATCGTTGCATCAGGATTGATTCTCCTGACAATAAAACCGCAACTCGGATTTATTCCGTTCCTTGTTGTAACCATCTGGTTAATGACACGTAAAAGGGCTTGGTCAAATCATTCCATCGGGATGTGCATCCTGGGTATCATGCTGCTGTTAATTATTTCCTGGTTTGTGGATCCCGGTTGGCTGGGGGATTATTACAGGTCAATATTGGAATTTCGCAATTTGCCTACCTACAAGGTATGTGAAATTTGTTCAGGTCTTTCGGTGCACCTGGCAAGAACTTTTTCCGGGGAACCTAACACTACATTAGCTTTATCCTTTGGTACATTAATGATAATGGGATTGGGTGTTATTTTCATTTTCCGCAGATGGTGGAAATTAGACCTTCCAATCCTGTTAGCCTTGGCAGTTATTACAACCATGCTAGTTAATCCTTATCTAAACAATTATGATTATCTCCTTCTATCCTTACCAATGGCGATTATTCTTACTGGTCGTACGACTAAGAAAGAATACTTGCTTCTTGTTGGTTCCATCCTAATTCCTTGGCTGGTTCTTATATCTGGAGAAAGGATCCACGTTGCATATGCCCTTTCTTCTATATCATGTTTTTATCTCATCTGGTTCGTTGTTCGCAATCCAAGATTAATTTGACCTTTTATTCGCTCTGAAACAAAATTTGATGGCATGATTGGATAGGCGAAGTCTAAATCCTGGTTCTTGCATCTTCCATAAAAAAACAATTGCTTCGATCATCTGACAAATAAACCGCATCAGTTGACTATTCTCTTAATCGCAACTAAACTTAACCCATGCTTGCGAGAATCTTCTCCTGTGCCGTTATTGGTTTGGATGGTGTCATTGTTGAAGTTGAGGTGGACACTGGTCAGGGTTTACCCGGTATGACCATCGTGGGTCTGCCGGATGCTTCCATACAGGAAAGCCGGGAACGAGTTCAGGCTGCTGTCAAGAATACCGGTATTCCATATCCACGCAAGCGCATCATCGTCAACCTGGCACCAGCTGCAGTGCGCAAGGAAGGTCCAGCTTACGATCTCCCGATCGCAGTGGGGGTTCTGGTGTACGCTGATTATCTGCCTCAAGCCAGAGTGGAGGATGCCTTAATAGTGGGAGAATTATCTTTGGATGGAACCGTACGGCATACGCGCGGTGTGCTTCCAATGGCAGCTTCCGCCCGGGATAATGGTTATAAACGTGTGATTGTGCCTGAGGTGGATGCCCCTGAAGCAGCCCTGATCCCGGACCTGGAAGTGATCCCGGTAGCCTCCCTGGCTGACCTTTACAACCATCTGACGGGTCGAAAGGTCATTCCTCGCTATGTACCGGTAGAATCTCAGGAAGTGGTGCCAATGACGCAGACAGATTTCAGTGAAATCAAAGGTCAAGAACATGTCAAGCGTGCCATGGAAGTAGCAGCTGCTGGAGGGCATAATATGCTTCTTAATGGCTCGCCTGGTGCGGGAAAAACCCTGCTGGCACGCGCCTTACCAGGAATACTGCCAGAAATGAGCATAGAAGAGGCATTGGATGTGACCCGCATCTATTCCGTAGCAGACCAGCTCCCACCTGAGATGCCGCTCCTTCGTCAGCGCCCGTTCCGGGCACCACACCATACGATCAGCCATGCCGGACTGGTAGGCGGCGGAAATTGGCCGCATCCTGGAGAGATCTCTTTGGCTCATAGAGGTGTTTTATTCCTGGATGAATTCCCGGAATTTGGAACCCGTGTGCTGGAGGTCTTGCGGCAGCCGATTGAAGATAAGTGTGTTACCATCAGCCGGGCGCAGGGATCCTTGACTTTTCCAGCCAATTTTCAGCTTGTTGCTGCCATGAATCCCTGCCCGTGCGGATATTTTGGTGATGCCATCAAGCCATGCACCTGCTCGGGGATGGTAGTGACCAAATACCAGAAGCGTATTTCGGGACCCATGTTGGATAGGATCGATATCCATATCGATGTACCGCGTGTGGATTATGAGAAACTGAGTGATGAACGTTTGGGAGAGAGTTCGGCTATCATTAGAGAGCGCGTAGAACTGGCTCGTCAGATCCAACGCCAAAGGTTTGAAGGAAAGGAAAATGTTCCAACCAATGCGGATATGCATATAGCCGAAATTCGCAAATACTGCGTTTTAGATGAGATCGGGCAATCCTTGATGCGCACCGCTATGAATCAATTGCAGCTTTCTGCACGCGGATACCATCGGGTGTTGAAATTGGGTCGCACAATTGCCGACCTGGCGGGAAGCGAGACGATCCAGTCTGTACATCTGGCAGAAGCTTTACAGTATCGCTCCAGGTTGATGTTTGTGTGATTTTTGAAGTAATCATAGATAACTTTCCGACCTATAGCTGATTAAATAATCCAAAGATTGAAAAAAAAAGTTTAGTTATTAATGGGTTGTATTTGTAGAAGAATGGTATCGATCATCAAGATGCAAATGTAAGAATTTCCATACCCAAAACTTAAGTTCTGCAACATGTTTGAAGTGTCACGATGCAACAATCCGAAGGCATAGAACATACAGACGTAGTAAGTGATTGAAGCGTGGTCTTCCAAATATAATTGAAACGGAAGATTAATCCCTCTTGTAAATTGGCTTCAATGAGTGTTAGAATGGTATAAAATAGAATCAGCTGGCGATTTGTTGCAGAATTCGCTTTCTTAAGTGTTGTATTTGATATATCCTTATGAAAGGACAGCCCGGGAAAATAGAACTTAGTGAAAAATAAGAAAATCTTCAACGAAGATATCCATCAGAATTCAACTCTCTCAAGTGGGCTGGTTGTGCCTATTGGAGATAGATGTGTGCAATGTGGGATCTGTTCTTTCAATTGTCCAATTGGTATTAATGTACGGGCATATGTTTGGGAAAATAAATCCATTCAGGACAGCCATTGCCTGACATGCGGTGAATGTGTGGCGCGTTGCCCACGTGATGTTTTGCATTTTGAGAGAATAAAATTGCTCATTGAGGATCAGAAGTGATGCGTTACACGATCATTGGAGCAGGTGTCGCTGGCTTGGCAGCAGCAGAAGCCATCCGAACCCGGGACGAAAAAGGGGAAATCCTAATGGTTAGTAGTGATCCACAGGGTTTTTATTCACGCCCCGGTCTGGCTTACTATCTAAACGGTGAAATAGATGATAAAGGGTTATTTCCTGCGCATCAAAGAGTCTGGCTGAGTAAGAATGTTCATTTTGTAAATGGACATGTTTCCATGATCTTGCCTGAATCTCATGAAATTGGAATAGAGTCAACAGGCAAATTGCCTTATGACCGTTTGTTGCTTGCGACAGGATCAGTGGCAGCACCAATGAAGATCCCTGGCAGCAACCTGGATTCGGTTGTCAAACTGGATAATTTTAGTGACGCCAGACGGATTCACTCGTTGAGCCAAAAAGCTAAATCTGCAGTTGTAATTGGAGGTGGTATCACAGCCCTGGAACTCGTGGAAGGGCTTTCAGCTCAGCATGTAAAAGTTCATTATTTTCTGCGGGGGGATCGTTATTGGAGCAATGTCCTGGATGAAGATGAATCGCATATCATTGAAAAAAAATTGCATGAGCATGGAGTTCAAATACATTATCAAACTGAAGCCAGGGAGATATTGGGGAAACGAGGTCGAGTGCATGCCGTTGTGACGAATAAAAAGGAAACCATTAAATGCCAGATAGTTGGTTATGCAGTCGGCATCATACCGCGCCTGGAATTAGCTCAAATTGCGGGTTTGGCATTTGATCGTGGAATATTGGTTAACGAATATATGGAGACGAATCAACCGGATGTGTACGCGGCTGGCGATGTTGCCCAAGTATTTGATCCCCTATCCGGACGGTCACTGTTGGATAGTTTGTGGAACCCGGCACGGAAACAGGGATTCACTGCAGGTTTGAATATGACCGGAGGAAAAGAAGAATATACCAAAGAAATAGCATTCAATGTTACACGACTGGCAGGAATTACGACAACGATCATAGGGAATATTGGTGATGGTACCTCGGAAGATAAGGATTTGGTGAATATAGCCCGAGGGGATAGTGAAACCTTCCGACAGTTGCCCAATGGGATTGCAATGAAATCAGGGTCAGATGTGAACCATGTTCGCCTGGTCGTCGGAGACTCCACTTTGGTTGGGGCATTGGTAATGGGAGATCAAACTCTTTCCCGACCCATAAAAGAATTAATCCTTGGGCAGGTGAATATCCGTAAAGTGCATGATCAATTCTTTGAAAAAGAAATCCCACTGGCAGATGTGATAATGGATCAATGGCTGGAATGGAGGCAGGAAAGTGGGCAAGAATAAAGAACTCTGGTTGGCTTTGGTGTGCATGCTGCTGATCGGTGGGTTGTATGGTCTGGTAGTGATAAGGTATCAGAAGGTACCAGCAGCCAGCGGATTATTCGGGCACCTGATAGGTGTATTGGGGTTTATCCTGATGTTGATGACCGAATTGTTATATTCACTGCGGAAGCGCATCCACACAGCACGCTGGGGTAAGATGTCTGACTGGCTGGCATTTCACATTTTCACTGGGTTGGTTGGACCGTTCATGGTGCTGCTACACAGCTCGTGGAAATTTCAAGGGCTGGCAGGCGTTGTTATACTGATGACGGTGGTAATCGTCGTGAGTGGATTTATTGGTCGCTATATCTACACAGCGGTACCTCGTACTGTGGATGGTGTGGAGGTTCAAGCAGCATTATTGGAACAGGGTATGGCAGAAATGGATGCGGAAGTGAAGCGGATGGAGTTAGTCAGAGAATCCGGATCCGTGAGGGATAAGGAGATCCGGCAGAGAGTGGAAGAATTGAAGCGAGAGCGTGAGAAATTGCATCAGCAGGTGGGATCCTTGGCTAGGACACGGCGCAGGTTGGCGACCTGGCATACGGTGCATATACCATTGGGAATGGCATTGTTTACAGCGGCATTCATTCATATTGGCGCGGCGCTTTATTACGCTACTCTTTTGCATTAGAATCTTAAAATTCTGTTTGGAAAGAACATGAAAAAACGAATCGGGTGTTTGACAAGGAGTGGATTGATCTCAGCGCTGGCAACGCTGGTGGTCATGACCGGGTTTTTTATGGCTCAGGGATATGAGCTTTTCAGTCCCGGGGAATTAAACAACCAGGTAGGAAAGTCAATTGGTGGAGTTGTTTCGCATGCAGAGATTGGTGGGGAATGCTCGCTATGTCATACTGCGCCCTGGGATAAAACCAATATGGCAGATCAATGTGTGAAGTGTCATGTAAACATTGCCAATCAGCGAGATGATCAAAATTCACTGCATGGGGTCATCTTAAGGAATAATCCGAAATTTGGCTGCCGTTCCTGTCATCAAGAGCACATGGGACCTTTGGCACCATTAACGGTTATTATAAGTATAAATTTTCCACATGATAACTTTGGCTTTTCATTGAATAAACATAAACTCGATTGGGACGGAAAAAATCTTGCATGCAAAGATTGCCACCAATCTGATTTTTATCATTTTGACAAGGGAATTTGTGCAACATGTCATGGACAAAATGATATGCAATCAATTCAAAAACATATTCTGGACTTTGGATCTGACTGCCTGGCATGCCACGATGGGCTGGAAACCTATGGAAGAGCTTTTAACCATGATGACTTAATTTTCAAATTAAGTGGAAAACATGCTGAAACACTTTGCATTGAGTGTCATTTTAATGCCCGCACTAAATTGGATCTACAAAATACTTCACAGGATTGTTTTGCATGTCATCTCGCTGACGACGCTCACACAGGCAGGTTTGGTATCACCTGTTCAGATTGCCATACATCAGCAGGGTGGGAACCAGCGAAATTTGATCATAACCTGTCTTATTTTAAGCTCGAAGGTGAACATATTAATGTGGAATGCGAAAAATGTCATGTAGATGATGAATACATGGGAACACCACAGGATTGTGTTTCATGCCATTCAGAAGATGATGAGCATAAAGGTGCGCTGGGAACAGATTGTGGTTTGTGTCATTCAGCCAAAGGCTGGAAGCCTTCCACTTTTGACCATGCTCTGTCTACATATCCGTTGTACGGGATGCATTTACCTGTACCTTGTGAAAATTGCCATATCAACAAAGTATTTGTAGGCACTCCTACCGAGTGTAATGCCTGCCATGCCAAGAACGACAAACATAATGGTTTGTTTGGACCTAATTGTATTGCCTGTCATAATACTGGAGGATGGCTTCCGTCTACATTTAATCACGCCCTGAATCTTTTCCCTTTGACTGGAGCGCATGTAAACCTGGCATGTACGCGCTGCCATTCCAATTTTAATTTTCAGTCTGCATCACCAGCGTGTATAAGCTGTCATGGGGAACCCGTTTATCATGCCGGTGTATTTGGAACGGATTGCGCCAAGTGTCACTCCACAAGTAACTGGAGTGCAAGTTATAATGGATCTCACCCTATTATTGATGAGGAAAACGGTATTAATCATGAAGGTGCAAGTTGTAAGGATTGCCATACCCAAAACTTAAGTTCTGCAACTTGTTTAAAGTGTCATGATAGCAACAACCCGGAAGATTAAATAGGACTTAAAGAAGCAATCTATCAATAGAATTCGCATGGATGGATTCTCTATTAAGTTGGTATTATTGCTTTGATCACTCAATCTGGATGGAAGTACCAGGTTTATTGTCTTCGATCTTTAGAACCGCTGGTATGAACAATGCAGCCAGGGCTGCCAGTATGCAGGCAGTACCTCCGATTAGATACCAGGTACGCACACCCAGAGCATCTGCCACCGGCCCGGCTACCAACAGACTTAGCGGGGACATGGCCGTAGCACCGGCACCGATAAGTGAGAGAACTCTTCCCTGCATGCCCGGTTCAACAGTCGATTGAAGAATGGCATGTAAAGGACCATTCGCAAATACCTGCATAAATCCCAGCATGAAAATCCCAGAAAGAGCAAAATAAAAAAGGTGGGACGGCAAACTTCCAAAGATCAAAATTCCTACCCCTATTCCAATAATTCCCATAAGGCTGGTTATGATCCGTCTTTTAAACCCACCCCAAGCACTTAATATCAAACCTCCGATGATCACACCAATCCCAAAGATTGAATCCAATAACCCCAATTGAACTGCTCCACCTATGTATTCCTTGGTAACCATCAATGGGATTAAAGAGCTGGCTGGAGTGAGCAGAAAATTGATCAACATGGCGAGAATAGCAACTGCAAGCAATCCGGGCCAGGCAACCATATAATTCCACCCTTCACGAAAATCATGACCAAAAGTTGCGGTTTTAGCACTTTTTGTGGCTTGGGCATTAAGATGGACAGGCTGCGGAACGATTACAATTACCAGTAGGAAGATGGCGATCAATGCTGTGATGACATCCACGAAAAGGACAGCCTGGGTTGAAAAAATACTGATCAGCAAGGCACCAAGTGGAGGGGCAATGATATTGATGACACCCATCAAGGTCTGATTTAACCCGGCAATTCGGGCCAGGTGTTGCTTGGGTACCATAAGCGATGTGGATGCCTCCATGGCTGGATAATGAAAAGACCCACCTGCAGAGCGGATAAGAAGAATGACATAAATAGCCCAGATACTTTGCCTGCCTATTATAAATAAATAGATCAGAACCAGGGTGGCTGCAGCGATCAGACTGTCCGCCACGATCATCACAGTTTTTCGATTCCAGCGATCGATAAGAGTTCCAGCAAAAGGTCCCAAAAAAATTTGAGGTAGCATGGCAATCAAAGTGGCAGTAGCCAGTACCGTTGCAGAACCCGTCTCCTTGGTAAGCCACCACACCAGGGCAAATTGGACAAGGGAGCTTCCGACCAGTGAAAATGCCTGTCCCACCCACATCGTGAAGAAGTTGGCTGCCCATCGTTCAGGAATTGCATTATTGTTTGAAGACTCGGTCATTATCATCTCCACATAAAAGATATGAAAAAATTATAATATAATATTGATTTATTGAATAGATATATATGGTATATTGATTATATAATGCTTGGTAAATTAATAATATTTATATATCTATTAGATATATTTATGTTAACAATCACTTTTGCCAGGTTGAAGATGGATCAAATTTGAGCTTTCTTAAGTGGAATTGATTTATCATTCTACTCAAAGTGTAAATTCAAGGGAAGGGAGGGAGAGGCTTCAATACATTTACCAATCTGAATGGATAAGTGTGAATTCGCCACTATTATGGGAAATGGATATCCAGCCAAGTGTTTATTAAAAACTGGTGTGGCTTTAAGAATAAACAAAGGATAAAAAACTCACTTTGGGAACACAGATATTCTTAGGAATGATTGGCAAGTTTGATCAAGGTAGGATACCCATATTGCATCATATGAATCTTCACTTCATTCACATGATCCGATTTCATTCGGGAGGATAAAAAACTGTGAACAAGTGGTTTTATTTTGGATAACCACACACTATTGACTACTTACGATCATCAATGGCATAAATATTCAGATTAAAGTAAAATAAGAAAGATAAGTTGTGAAAATCAATAATTAGATATGAAAGGAATACAATGGCTGAAAATAAGAAGAGTATTTTTGATAAAGTTGTCGATGGGCTGACCAATCGGGACGAGAAGGAAGAATTGGAGAAAGCCAAAATGGCAGCAGAAGCAGCTTCGAAGGAAGCCGCAGCCCTTCGCACAAAAATGGCTGCAGATAAAGCTGCTGCTGATGCTGCAAAAGTTGCAGCGGATAAAGCTGCTGCTGAGAAAGCTGCTGCTCATGCTGCAAAAGTTGCTGCTGATAAAGCTGCAGCAGCAAGAGCTGCCGCTGCAGCGAAGGAGTTAAAACAAAGGACTGCTGCTGCATTAGCTGCTCAGCCCAGGAAGGGAATCGTCACCACAAGAAGTCTGCGGGTCCGTAAAGACCACAACACCAGTTCCTCAGTTGTGGAGGGTCTGGATGAAGGCGCTGAGGTCCAAATTCTGGAAACCTGGACAGACGGAAAAAACACCTGGGCAAAAATTGGAACTGAAAAATGGGCTGCCATGATCTATGATGGCCAAACCTTGATGAAATATGCTTGATTGAACATTAAGTGAATAAATTTGTAAATCAAAAGAGGCTGTTCCAAATGTAAAAAGGGACAACCTCTTTCATTTAAAAATGTGGATTTTGTTTACCCAAACCGATCAATTCAAGGCAAGAACACCAAAATTTATTTACCCAACCGTTGTTTAAATGCAGCCGTCAGCGCTGGTAGGATCTGAAACAGATCACCCACCACACCATAACGGGCGACTTTGAAAATAGGCGCATCTGAATCTTTGTTGACCGCAACAATGACCTTGCTGGTGCGCATGCCTGCCAAATGCTGGATGGCGCCAGAAATACCATTGGCAATGTACAGATCAGGAGAGACGACTTTTCCGGTCTGACCAACTTGGTGGGAGTAAGGAACATATCCGGCATCCACAGCCGCGCGACTTGCACCTACCGCAGCACCAAGAACAGATGCCAAGTCTTTGACAAGGGCAAAACCTTGCTGGGCGCGCCAGATCTCGGCTTGTTTTTCATCCAAATCCCCCGGTGGAGTCAAAGCCGGGTTATTGGAAACACCACGTCCACCAGAAACGATCACACCGGCATCGATCAGGCTGACACCACCTTCCGCAGTTGTGTACCCTTCAACCTTGGATTTAAGATCTGACTCGCTCAATGCAGGTGTGACTTTGGTTAATTTTCCAGTACGTCCGGCCTGAGTGGCAGGTTTCGGGAAAGCTCTGCCTCGCAAGGTAACAATTTGCGGTCTGGCTGAGCAAGTTTCCTTGCTGAGCAATTTTCCGGCATAGATAGGTCGGGTAACGACAATGGCATCTCCTTGTACTTCCATGGCGGTTGCATCCACCATGACGCCGGTTTTCAGATCGATGGCGGTCATGGCAGCAATTTCACGGCCGCGCGTAGTTGTTGGAAGTATGATGACATCAGGTGATGCCCCGGCTGCCAGTTTGGATAGGTTGGAGCAGAAGGCTTCAGCTCGATAGTCAACCAGGGTGATGTCATCCACTAGCAGGACTTCATCAGCGCCATTCTCAAAAGCTTCTTTTGCCAGAGCTTCCACGTTTTGGCCAAAGACCACAGCTGTGACGGATCCGAGGTTTTTACCAGCACCGAGTGGTTCCCAGGAAGCAGGGAGAACTTGTCCTTTGAAATGGTCAATATAAACCCAGATATTCATAGTACCTTCTCCGCAAGAATTTTTTCCGCCAAATTTGATGCTATCTCTTCGGGGTTGCTTCCGCTGATGATCTCACAGACGATATCACGGCTGGGAGGGTTCATTATTTCCGGCCAGGAGATCACCGATGAAGGAGCGCTGATCCCCAAGTCTGCAAGCGACCATAAGGGAACTTCTGCCCGGGCGGCTTTGCGAATTCCCATAAAGGATGGGTAGCGAGGCTCACCAAAATCTTTGACCAGGCTGACGACAGCAGGCAATTTTGCAGACACCACCTGGCGACCTTCTTCAATGCTACGGTCAACTTTGATCGTGTCGGCATCCACGTTGATTACAGCTGCCAGGGTTAGAGCCGGCCAATCGAGCAAACGTGCGGTCTGGGCGGGAGTCAGACCTGAATCATTATCAATCGCCTGTCGACCCAAAAAAGCCACATCCACAGAACCAATTTTCTGAATGGCACTGGCCAGGACCTGTGCTATTGATTGGGTGTCCAGTCCACTCAATGCGGGGTCTGTGATAAGAATTGCATCATCTGCACCCATCGCCAGGGCGTGTTTGATGGCTTCTTTCTCGTTCTCACCACCAACACTCACAACGGTTACAGTGCCGCCGTGCTTTTCCTTCAATTGAAGGGCTGCTTCGACAGCAAATTCATCCCAGGGGTTAATGACCAGGGGTGCATCCCCCCAGAAGACGCGCCCGTTTTCAACTACGACCTTGGCCGCGGAATCGGGCACTTGTTTGATACATGCTACGATCTTCAAGGTTGCCTCCTTATTGGATTGAATTACTCAATTGTTTTTTGGATTGACCAACCGAATTGTGGGTAAGCACGGTGGTCGATCAATCAACTATCCGGGTGATTGTTGATTATTGTACCGAAGGTTTCTTTTATTCAGTTTTTCCAATTAGAAAACCTTCGGGATAGTGACGGAATAGTATTCACCTCTGCCAGTAATCCGCATCATAAGCTGGCATTTCGCAGCGTAATGGTTTTTCGTGACGATCCCCGAGAGCATAACCTGCTTGAATGAGGATCTGAATCTCGGAGCTACCTTCGTAGATGATCGCTCCGCGGGCATTACGCAAATAGCGTTCCACGTCATATTCGTCACTAAATCCATATGCTCCATGAATCTGGATGGCATCATCCGCGGCCCGGAACGATGCCTCTGTGGCAAATTTCTTGGCATAGGATGTTTCAAGCGTGTTGCGAATGCCCTGGTTCTTAAGCCAGCCAGCCCGTAGATATAACAGGCGTGAGATTTCATAATCTTGTGCCATGCGGGCGATCTTTTCCTTGATGAGTTGATGCTCAGATATGGATTTACCAAAACTGGTGCGTTCCCTGGCATAACGCACACTGGCATCCCTGGCTGCGCGCACAATACCTGCTGCTCCAGATGCGACGGTATAGCGTCCGTGGTCAAATGCGCTCATTGTGATCTTAAACCCTTCGCCTTCTTCTCCTATCCTATTTTTAACAGGAATCCGAACATCCTGGAAGTTGATCCAACCGGTGGATCCAGCGCGAACACCCAGTTTTCCGTGAATATCGTTGCGAGTGATACCCGGTGTGTTCAGGTCAATGATAAATGTGGATAGTCTATTGGTAGGGCGGGGTGCATCAGGATTGGTGCGGACTGTAAGCATGGCATAATCTGCCTTGCTGGCAAGTGAGATCCACATCTTTTCACCATTCAGGATATAAAAATCCCCATCCCGTTTGGCAGAGGTACTTATATTGGAGACATCCGAACCCATACCCGGTTCAGAAAAAGCACCACAACCGAACTTCTGGCCAGTGGCGAGTGGTTTCAGAAATTTTTGCTTCTGTTCTTCACTGCCCCATTGCAAAAGTGTTAATGCGCATAAGCCAACATGCACCGACATGACCACACGCAGACTAGTGTCGGCAGCCTCCAGCTCTTCGCAAGCCAATCCCAGGGAGATGAAATCCATGCCCTGCCCGCCATAGCGCACTGGGATGCATATACCCAAAATGCCCAACTCACCTAATCTTTGCAATGCAAATGGGATCGGTTCCTGTCTGCGATCATATTCCTTAATAATGGGCAGTATTTCTTTTTGAGTGAAATTCTGCACCATATGTTCGATCATGAGGTGTTCTTCAGATAGGGAAAAATCCATTCGATAACTCCAAAGACTGATCTTGCTGAGAATTTTTGTATTATATCTTATATCCCCAAATAAATAAACAACCGACCGGTCGGTAGTTTTTTAAGAAGTTCAATTATTGGCGTCATAATCAGTCGATATTTGTAGACCCAAAACACCTGGATGGCTGCACAATTGCAATTTGCACTATTCCAAAGTCTACGTAGGAAGAGATTGGTTTTATCAAAGAGATCACTCCAATATTGGTTTTCTTGTTGGCTGATTGATGTTTTTGGTGGAGGTTCCTACTTTTTACGTACTCTATAAGCACTACTTTTTAGGGTTATACATAGCTCGTGGTTATACTGTATAATACTTGTGTCGGATGATTTTATTAATTAGAAGAAGGAGATTATTATGCGTCGTGGACGGATTTTCATTTACTTGGCGCTGATTCTAATCGTTGGCTTAGGGGCAGCGTATTTGTATCTCAAAAATAAAGGTGGTCTTGAGGGCTTAGGGACAACCCCGACGCAACCCTTATCTCAAGTGAGCATTGTTGTAGCCGGTCAAAATATTCCTCGAGGAAAACTCATCGATGAAGGTGATATCAGCACCATAAATATTCCCGAAAATCAGCTTGTAGCAGGGGAGTTTACGGATATAAATATGGTTATCGGTCAATATGCAAAGTACCCTCTCGATCAAGGCATGATAATTACTCAACCGGTCTTAGTCTCTTCTGCTGAGAGTATATCAGACGCCGGTTCAACCTGGTCCGCATTGATATCTCCGGGAATGACTGCAATCACAATACCGATTTCCCGACTATCTGCAGTTGGTTTTGGGATTCGAGATGGGGATCACATCAACCTGATCGCATCCATGCTATTGGTTGATGTTGACTTGAATTATCAATCCATAACACCCAATTTAACAGCAGGTTTATTGGCTTCTAATAGTAGTTCTTTCTTTAGTGAATTAATTTCGGGATACGCAACGTTGGATAGTGACCCAGATGCATATAATTTAACCGCTCAATCTGTATCAGGCCTTTCTATGTCTCCACAAGGCCGGGTTGAATTGGATCCGAATTTTCAAGAACCCTTATATATTGTTCCCTCCGAAAAACAAAGGGCTAGACTTGTAACCCAAATGGTCCTTCAGAACGTCCTTGTACTGCATGTTGGAACATTCCTTTTACCAGGCGAAACTGAGGTTGATCTAACGGCAGAGCAAACAACAGAAACTGTGCAAGATGGCACTGCAGCTCCCTTGATTCAGAGACCAGATATCATTACTTTGATCGTAACACCACAAGAAGCAGTAACTTTGACATATCTCATGAACAGTGGCGTTCAAATGACAATGACTCTGCGTGGTCCAAGTGAGGATGAATCCCGAGTTGAAACTGAAGCTGCAACCCTTCAATATTTACTCAGTCAATATCAAATTCCTGTTCCCTCAAAGCTTCCTTATGCTCTGGAGCCACGCCTGGATGAGCTTGTACCACCCTTATTGCCAAACGATATGATCACAACTCCAGCTCAATAGCAAGGTGGATCGCAGCTGCTTGATAATTCCTGGCATATGTGAATGAACAAACTGCTGCAATAGGGACCTATGAAATCCTTTTTACAGGGTGATTAAAATATTATGGAGTTTTAGAATGGCTGAAGCCGAAAAAATTCGAGTTTTAGTTGTTGATGATGATTCTGAAACTCGTGAGAATATTCGAAAATTACTGCAATTTGAGACTGATATTGAAGTTGTAGGTGCAGCAAGGTCTGGAAAAGAAGCAATTGAACTGGTTACTGAAACCAACCCAGATGTTGTTTTAATGGATATAAATATGCCTGATATGGATGGTATCAAGGCAACTGAGATTATCCTAAGACAAACACCATATGTTCAGGTTGTAATTCTCTCTGTGCAAAATGATCAGAACTATATGCGGCGAGCCATGTTGGTGGGGGCGAGAGATTTTTTACCAAAACCTCCAATGGCAGATGAATTGACATCAACTATCCGTCGAGCAGGTCAATTGGCGCAAGATGAAAAAGCGAAGGTAGTAATTGCTTCCCAAGTATCCAATTCCAGTCATACTTTGTCTAATATTAATCATGTTCAAGGGAAAGTGATCATGGTTTTCAGCCCAAAAGGTGGTGTTGGTTGTACGACTGTGGCTGTGAACCTTGCTTTGGCTTTACATAATGAAGAAACAGAATCGGCTCTGGTTGATGCTAACTTGCAGTTTGGGGATGTGGCAATATTCTTGAATGAGCATGGAAAGAATTCGATTCTTGATCTGACTCCCATAGTTGATGAATTGGATCAGGAGATCGTTCGCAATGTGATGATAAGAAATGCAACAACTGGATTGCATATTCTCTCAGCCCCATCCAAACCAGAATTTGCCGAAAAAATCAAATCTGAGCAGATAAGCAAATTACTGGAATTTCTTAAAAGTATGTATGCTTATATTATTGTTGACACTTCTTCTTATGTGAATGATATTACACTTGCTGTGCTGGATGTATGTGATGTTATCGTATTGTTGACAACTCAGGATATTCCTTCAATAAAGAATAACAGACTATTTCTCGATCTGATGCTTACATTGGATGTTCCAAAAGAAAAAATTGTCTTTTCTTTAAACAAATTTGATAAGCGAATAACAATATCACCGGAAAAGATTGGAGAGAATCTAAAGCTTCAGGTCGCAGCAGTTGTCCCTTTGGATGAACGTGTCGTGATACCATCTGTAAACCGGGGTGTTCCATTTGTGATCGATAATAAGAATCAACCGGCAGCAAAAGGAATTTTCTCATTAGCTGAGGCAATTCGTCTCAAATTCATGGAACATGAAAATAGTAATAATTAACACCAGGAAGATGATTGAGGAGTTAATCCATGTCTTTACTTAAGCGAATAGAACAAGGCCAGGGGAAGTTACCAGAAGAATCGGTTAATGAAGAATCTCAAACAAGTGATACTTCACGATTGGCATCTTTGCAAGCACGGAGTGTTAGCGCTCCAAGCACCAAATCACAACCAGGCACATATTTTGATTTAAAAACCCGTGTTCAAAATAAATTGCTGGCAGAACTTGATCCAACAATGGATATTACCAAGACTGAAGAAGTCAGACTTAATATTCAAGTTTTATTTGAACAAATTCTCAATGAGGAGAATATTGTTCTTTCGCGTCCTGAGCGAGTGCGTCTTTTCGAACAAATTGTGGCAGAAATATTAGGGTTGGGGCCGATTCAAACCCTATTGGAAGATGCATCTGTAACAGAAATCATGGTAAATGGTCCAAAGAATGTGTATATTGAGCGAAAAGGCAAGATCCATCGTGTCCCAGTAACTTTTGAAAGCAATGAACATGTAATGCGGATTATTGACAGAATTGTTGCCCCATTAGGTCGTCGTATAGATGAATCAAGCCCATATGTTGATGCTCGTTTACCAGATGGATCGCGTGTAAATGCTGTTATTCCACCAATTTCCTTGATAGGACCTACTATAACAATCCGAAAATTTTCCAGAAACCCAATCACTGTTGAACAATTGATCCAGTATGAAACTGTAACTCCGGAAGTAATCCAGTTCCTGAAAGTCTGTGTCGAAGCCAGATTGAATATCATAATCTCAGGTGGTACCGGCTCAGGGAAAACCACCCTTTTAAATGTTCTTTCGGGATTTATACCTTCTGATCAACGCATATTAACGATAGAAAATGCAGCAGAATTACAATTAAGACAAGAACACGTGATCACTCTTGAATCCCGCCCTGCTAACATTGAAGGTCGTGGTGAGATCACCATACGCCAATTGGTGATCAATGCATTGCGCATGCGTCCTGATCGTATTATTGTTGGAGAAATCCGGGACGAGGCAGCATTGGATATGCTTCAGGCAATGAATACTGGTCACGATGGCTCCATGACTACTTTGCATTCCAATTCTCCACGGGATTCTTTAGCGCGTCTTGAAACCATGGTTCTTATGGCTGGAATGGATTTGCCTTCAAGATCAATTCGGGAACAAGTTACTTCAGCAATAGATTTGATCGTTCATGAAGAGAGAATGCGCGATGGAACTCGAAAAATAGTTAATATCACGGAAATTAGTGGTATGGAGGGTGACGTAATTACTACAACGGATATTTTTGTTTATGATCAAACAGGTATGGATGATGGGAAGATAATAGGGAGGATCTGTCCGACAGGTTTAAGACCAAAATTCATGGAGAAAATTGAGGCTTCGAATTTGCACTTGCCACCATCCATTTTCGGTGTTGGTGAGAGAAGGCGATATTAAATTAAGCAATTGATATGGAATATTTAATTGATTATAGGTGAGTTATGGTTAATACAATCTTTCTGATCGGTGGTGGATTAATAGTAATTTTGTTGATAGTGGGTGTATATATATCTGCCACCAGCGAAAGGACACTTGTTGAGAAAAGATTGGGGAAGTACCTCGAAGATGATGAACCGGTTAAAAAAGGAAGAGAATCAGGTCCCTCGGCACTGACAGAGTGGGTAAATAAAGGTGTTGAAAAATCATCTTTTGGTGAAACTATGGCTCGTGACCTGGCTCGAGCTGATTTGAAAATTAAACCTGGAGAGTATTTGGCATTATTTGTTATTTCGATTATTGGGTGTGCATTCATTGCGTGGATAATCGGAGGAAGAGATCTAATATCACTTTCGATTGGAGCTATTATCGGGTTATTCCTTCCAAGGATGTACGTCAGAAGACAGCAATCCAAACGGTTAATACGTTTCAATGAGCAGTTGGCGGACATGCTTAATTTAATGGTGAATGGATTAAGGGCGGGATATTCAACAATGCAGGCAATGGAAGCCATAAGCAAAGAGTTACCACCACCAATATGTGATGAATTTCGACGAGTTGTTCAAGAAATGCAAATTGGAATCCCAATGGAAAAAGCATTGGCTAATCTGTTAAGGAGAATTCCTAGCGAGGATTTGGATTTTGTAATCACAGCAATCAATGTCCAACGGGAAGTTGGTGGAAATCTGGCTGAGATTCTGGATGTAATAACCTATACTATTCGTGAACGTGTCAGAATTAAGGGTGAGATCAGAGTCTTGACTGCACAAGTGATGGTATCTGGAAAAATCTTAGCATTCATGCCTATAGCACTGGTCAGTATACTCTGGTTCATAAATAAAGAATATATTATGGAATTCTTTAATCCCGAAAGGGGTGGTTGTGGATATATAGCTTTAAGTGTTGCTGGAATCCTGATAATTATTGGATATTTTATTATGACAAGGATTGCAAATATAGAGGTATGAAATGATTACTTCGGGTACATGGATAATTGTTATTGGTGTGATATTGGTCATAGGGATAATTTTGGTGGTTGTTGCAAGTGGACGACGACCCGAATCAGAAAAAGATCCTTTAAATGCTCGTCTTGCTGAATTTAGTGCCCGTGGAACCCCGGTTACCCTGGAGGAAATCGAATTATCCCAACCCTTCCATGAACGGGTGATTGTCCCAATATTAAGAAAATTGGGAGATATATCAACGAAGTTCACACCCCAGCATGCACTGGAAAACACACGCAAGAAAATTGAATTGGCAGGAAATCCTGGGAATCTGGGAGCAGCATCTTTATTATCCTTAAGATTTGTTGGAGCAGGTTTTTTGGGGGGATTAATATTTTTGATCTTCCTGGGATCAGATACCTGGCCGGTAAGTCGAGAAATTTTGGTAACCATTGGATTCACAGTCTTAGGATTCTTCTTTCCCCAATTATGGATAAAAAGCAAAATTGATCGCCGCCAGAAGGGAATTCGCAAGGCGTTACCTGATGCATTGGATCTATTAACTATTTGTGTCGAAGCAGGTTTGGGTTTTGATGCAGCGATGTCAAAAGTGGGGGAAAAATGGGAAAATGAATTATCTCTTGCTTTCACCCGGGCGATTCGTGAAATCCAATTGGGAAAATTAAGGCGTGAAGCTCTCAGAGATATGGCTGAGAGAATAGGTTTACCAGAGATGACAAGTTTTGTGGCTGCTGTGATACAAAGCGAGTCGTTGGGTGTGAGCATGGCAAGAGTATTGCGCATTCAAGCTGACCAGATGCGGTTAAAACGACGTCAACGGGCTGAAGAGGAAGCTCAAAAAGCCCCGATAAAAATGCTCTTAACTATGGGGTTATTTATCTTCCCTTCGATCATGATTGTTTTACTGACACCAGCCTTAATGCGAATTACGTCAGCATTTGGAAATTTATAATTAAACGCGTGGAATCATCTGCATATCGCCTATATGGTTTAATCTGGCGTAGCCTGGATTGGTTATATCCTCCTATATGCATTAATTGCCAAAAAACTGGATATCGAATTTGTCCGGATTGTCAAAGCTTAATCCTGTTTGTGAAACAACCGTTATGCACTATTTGTGGCTTTCCGAATGTTCTTGAGGGTATATGCTTAAAGTGTAAGAAAAACAGACCAAGTTATAATTGCTTGCGATCCTGGGCAGTTTATGCTGGTCCAGTTCAAAAAGCTATTCACAGGATAAAATATAAGCGGGATTTTTCTCTGGGATTTGAGCTTGCCAGTTATTTGTCAAGATTTGTGGAGGAACTGCAATTGGATGTAGATGGCGTGATTCCGGTTCCATTGGGAAAGAAACGTCATAAAGATCGTGGGTATAATCAGGTTAGTATGATCGCATTACCCCTTGCTCTTAAACTGGGAATAAAATATATCCCTAAGGGTCTAATCCGAATTCGAGAGACTGACTCCCAGGTGGGATTAAACGTAAAGGATAGGATAAAAAATGTGAAAGATGCTTTTCTAGCAAATTCTGGTCATGTTTCCGGGATGAACATTTTACTTATCGATGACGTCGCTACTACCGGTGCAACTTTAACATCTTGTGCGAGTGCATTAAGGATGAGTGGTGCATCTAATGTTTTTGCCATTACCCTGGCACGTGCATTGGGCAGCCATGGGATATCGCATTTAAAAGAAAATCAATAATATTCTATTAAGCAGGAGGATCAACATATGGCATACGAACTTGATATTTCAGCTCGAAATATGGAGGTCACTGATCGTATAAGGGATTATATTGGAAAGAAAGTTGCAAAATTGGATCGCCATTTTGATGATATTGAAGATATTAAAGTAGATCTGGCTTTCTCAAAATCTGTAAGAAGCTCTACTGATCGTTATATTGCACAAATCACTTCACGGGGACGTGGATTCATGCTACGTTCAGAGGAACCAGCAGACGAGATATTTGCAGCTTTTGATATCGCACTGGAAAAAATGCAGCGCCAGGTGGAAAGGTATAAAGGTAAACGTCAAAAAGGACGAATTGAAGGCCGTTCGATTTCAGAACTTGTCAAAGAAAATGAAACCATTGATGATGAAGAAGTTGCTGTTATTGTCAAAAGGAAGGAATTTGAACTTGTGCCGATGAGCGAAGAAGAGGCATTGGAGCAAATGAAGTTATTGGCACATGAGAATTTTTTCATATTCTTCAATGTTAACAAAAATGCCATTGCTGTGTTATACAGGCGAAGAGATGGTTCCTATGGATTAATTGAACCAAGGATTCGTCAATAATCAAACCGGAATTACAATGACCCGGCAATCTAATACCGGGTCATCTCTTGTCTAAAAGAAGATGAAATGGAAAATAAAGAGTTTGACGATAATTTATCTGAAGAAAAAATAAATGATCATGAAATTGATTCGATAACTATTAAGTCAGCTATCTCGTCTTTATTAGCTGCCTTTGGAGAAAATCCAGAAAGAGAAGGTCTTAAGAGAACTCCCGAAAGGGTGGCAAGTATGTATTCAGAGCTTCTCGCAGGGTACCACTCTGACCCGAAGAAAATTGTGAATGACGCATTATTTGATGTTAAATATGATGAAATGGTTATTGTTCGTGATATCGAGTTTTACAGTCTTTGTGAACACCATTTACTCCCATTCATGGGCAGGGTACATGTAGCGTATTTGCCAAACGGGAAAGTCTTGGGGTTATCCAAGATCCCAAGACTTGTTGATATGTTTGCCAGGCGATTACAAGTTCAGGAGCGAATGACACGTCAGATCGCAGATTTGATAATGGAGACGCTCAACCCTCATGGTGTAGCTGTTGTTGTAGAGGGACTGCATTTGTGTATGATGATGCGCGGAGTAAAAAAGCATAATGCCCGTATGACCACATCAGCCATGCATGGAGCTTTCCGGTCAAACTTAGCAACCCGCCAGGAATTCTTGGATAATATTTCCAGGGGAGCGTCAAGTTTGCAGATTTAAGTCAAATCACATCTGGGTTTTTTCTTTCGATTTGTATGCCAACAGACGCAGTTCCTTTTACAGCTCCTGGTTTTTCTACTCTGACAATTGCATAATTGATGTTTTTATGACCAAGACAAAGGTTTGCAATATCTTCGGCAAGCGCTTCAACTGTGAATCGGGCTGATTGTTCAACAAACGACTGAACTTTCTTTGTGATATCACCATAATCAACACAATCCTTTAAGGCATCTGTTTGAGCAGCAAGTTCAGTATTAGTGAACATTCTTATATTTATAAGTATGTTTTGTGGTTGTTTGCGTTCCCATTCATAGACTCCAATTACAGCCTGAACGAGCAAATCTTTGATAAATATTTCATCCATTGGTTATTCCTATATAATATAATTGATATCATCAAGAAAATTCTTGAGTTTTCTTGGTTGTTTTCGATATATCAAATTAAAGGTTTTATTTATAGCATTTGCATTCTAAGCGGATTTGTTCTACACTTAATCGACTTATGAGTAATCATACCTTAAGGACGAGAAAAAAGCATGCTTCGCTCTGAAATGACCTATATTGGAATTGATCCAACCGCCGGGCGTATGCCATTTACATATGCAGTTTTGGATGCAGATTGTAATCTAGTAGTATTGGACAGCGGAGAAATGGATGATGTTTTGGTGTTCATTACAGCTCAAAAGAATGCTTATATAGCGGTTAATGGACCTCAGAATCCAAGTCAGGGCTTGGTGAAAAAAGAATTGGAAAAGCAAGGATTGTTACCAGGTCAAATGCGCGGAGCAGATATGAGGATGGCAGAATATCTTCTTCGAGAAAAATCCATTGTGATCTCGCCTACTCCAGCAAAGCGAGAGTATTGTCCCGAATGGATGCAGTTATGTTTCTCTCTTTACGAAAAGTTGGATGAGGCTGGTTATTTGCCATACCCCAATGATGAAGCTCCACGACAATGCCTTGAAACACATCCGCATGCAGCTTTCTGTGCCTTGCTTGACCAGCAACCATTGTCCAAGCCTACATTGGAGGGACGATTACAGCGCCAGCTAGTATTGCACGAAGCTGATGTTGGCATTAGAAACCCGATGATATTTTTTGAAGAAATCACACGCCATCGATTAATTAAAGGTGTATTTCCATTTGAGATAATCTATACACCTGAACAATTAGATGCATTGGTCGCCGCATATACTGCTTTTTTGGCTGCTAGAGAACCACAAAAGATCGTGTTTGTTGGTTCATTAGATGAAGGCAGGATCGTTTTACCTGTGTGTGAATTAAAAAATACATATTGATTATTTGTTATAGCCTGATCACTTGTCCGCAGAAACCGCAAGTGATACTATCCATACCTCTTACTATTACTTGGTCAATCTTTCCTCCGCAGCTGGGACATTCTGTTGGTGCGGTCCTTACTTTTTCAACATCAGCTTGATCAATAGCAACAGCACGGTCTTGATCAAATTCCTTGGTAAGAACTCGGTTGATTAACCCTTGCCAAATCGCGCAATCCTGCCATATGTGAAAATGTGCTGTTCGGACTTGTGCACCTGAACCTAGGACAATATCAAGGTGATCTTCATTCTTAAGCATACCTTGCTTGCTTGTCTTGATATCCTCAACCAACGCTACCGGTGTATCAAGTAATAAATTTTGGATTTTTTGCTTTTCTGTGGCAATAAAAAGAATTTTCTTTGTTGCTACTTCTTCCTTCTGCTCGAAAGCCAATCTTTGATCCGTGAGGTAAAGAACTCCCTCGGGGTCATCTTTTTGTTCTTTCCCTGTCTTACACCAAACAGATTTAACAGCCATTATGCCAGCTTCATTGGGCATGAGCTTGAATGATGCTTCTGATATTTGTGTGAGCATCCATTCGATATCACTCAGGTGAGTACCCATCTTCTGAACCTGGTTAGATATGCTGTCGTACATTCCAGCAATCATTCGTTCAGCTGAAGAAACATTGCTTTCAAGATTACTAACACTTGTTTGTAAATTGTTGAGAATTGGTCGGGCAGATATGGGATTATTTAAGGATGCTGTCAGTCGAGGTAATTGTGATTCGATTGTTCTTAGCTTAACACCCAATGGAGCAGATTGAAGGTTTATTTGCTGTTGAATATTGGGAAGGATGCTTGCCCATTGTCTGGCAAAATCTTTAGCCTGAGTCTCGAGCGATTTTTCAAAGACATAACCCCTCTGGCGTAAATTGGCAACACGTTGTTCCATACTTTTTATGGTCGTTTGAATATCTTCCAACGCATCTCTGGATTTTGTTAATCGAGCACCATCTTGTAACATACCTATCTTAGCGTTTAAAGAACTAACCTCAGTTGTGATTTGTTGCAAAGGTGTGGGAGTTGTCATTATTCCTCCATGAATTAATTAATTCTCAAGTGCAATTATTGCACAATTATATAATTAAGGCAAATTATTTTTATTGAAATTCCACATTTTTCAAACCATTCTGATCATTAAAAATCCAATTCTCACGCTCCTTCTTATTGATTCCACCTCTTTTGTTGGGAAAAGCGAAGTTCTTGCAGGAAATAGTAATTTCCACTCCTTTTAAGAGATTTCAAACTTGTACTTGTTTTGTGGTGTTGGTGCTTGAAAACCATTCAGCAGTCTGATTTCATCCTTATCAGGTGAAGTAACAATAATTGCAGATTGAAAATACTCAAGGATCGAGAATTTCCTAATTTATTGAAAAAAATATAAGCATCAAAATAATCAAGAAAAATAAAATAAGTACATGGTAAAATCTCATGAAGATCCTGAAGTGATGAAAGGTTTGAAAATGGACAATAACAATCTTCAAACAAGAGCAATCAACACTATTCGGTTCTTATCAGCCGATATGGTCCAAGAGGCAAATTCTGGACATCCAGGTTTGCCAATGGGAGCAGCAGCAATTGCCTACACAATCTGGACGCGTCATTTGCATCATAATCCCCTAAATCCAAATTGGCCTGACAGGGATCGTTTCATTCTTTCAGGCGGCCACGGATCAGCATTGCTTTACTCTCTTCTCCATTTGACAGGTTATGAATTGAATTTGGATGAGTTGCGAAGATTTAGGCAATGGGGTAGCCTGACTCCTGGACATCCAGAATATGGGCTCACACCTGGCGTAGAGACAACCGCTGGTCCATTGGGTCAGGGTTTCAGCAATGGTGTTGGATTTGCTATCGCAGAAAAATACTTGGCGGCTGAGTTTAATACTCCTGAATTCTCAATTGTTGATCATTATGTTTATGCAATTGTTACTGATGGGGATTTAATGGAAGGAATTGCTTCCGAAGCAGCTTCCTTGGCTGGCCATTTAATGCTTGGAAAATTGATTTATCTTTATGATGACAATCGAATAACGATTGATGGTTCAACAGATTTGGCTTTTACAGAAGATCGAAAAGCCCGATTTGATGCTTACGGTTGGCATACCCAGGTGATACCAGATGGGAATGATGTGGAAGTCATTGATAAGGCTATTCGAGCTGCAAAGAAAGACAATCGCCCTTCGATGATCATTTGTCGAACAGAAATCGGTTTTGGATTGCCAACCAGGCAAAATACAAGTAAAGCTCATGGAGAACCTCCAGGTGATATAGAACTAAATGGAGCCAAGAAAAACTTCAATTGGCCAATTGAACCTCGTTTTTATATTCCTGAAGATGTACTTGACCATTTTCGAATAGCTGTAAAAACTGGAAGAACCAGGGAGAATGATTGGGATATCCGTTTTCAGGCTTATAAGAGTTTGTATCCACAAAAAGTGGCCGAATTTGTCCGTCGAATCGAGAGTAGACTTCCGGAAGGATGGGATGCAGACTTGCCGATCTTTCCTGCTGATTCAAAGGGAATGGCCAGTAGGGCTGCTTCAGGGAAAATTCTTAATTACCTAGCACAAAAAATTCCAGAACTTTCTGGCGGGTCAGCTGATCTGGCTCCTTCCAACCTTACCTGGCTTAATGGTTATCTTGATTTTCAAGCAATTTCGCCAGAAGGAAGAAATTTTCACTTTGGGGTACGGGAGCATGGCATGGGGGGAGTCATAAATGGGATGGCATTACATAAAGGAATAATTCCCTATGGGGCAACCTTCCTTGTCTTCTCAGATTATATGAGAGGCGCATTGCGGATTTCTGCTCTTTCACATATCAAATCCATCTGGGTATTCACGCATGGCAGTATTGGGCTTGGAGAAGACGGTCCGACTCACCAACCTGTAGAGCACCTTGCGGCTTTACGGGCAATCCCAAATTTTTCTGTGATCCGACCTGCAGATGCAAATGAAACGAGCGAAGCCTGGAAAATGGCGATCATGCGCCAGGAAGGTCCGACAGCTCTTATCCTTTCACGGCAGGCATTGCCAACATTGGATCGTATTGAGTGTTCACCAGCGTCTAATCTAAAACGAGGAGCATATATTCTTGCTGAATTTGGAAGCGGAAAACCAGATTTAATCTTGATGGCTTCTGGATCAGAAGTCTCACTTATCTTTGAAGCAGGGAAAAAATTGGCAATTGAAGGACTTTGTATTCGAGTAGTATCATTCCCTTCATGGGATATTTTCCAATCCCAAAGTGAGGAATATAGGGAGATGGTTTTTCCTTCAGATATACCAGCGCGCTTATCGGTAGAGATGGGGATTAGCCAGGGATGGCACAAGTGGGTAGGATCTAAAGGTACTATGATGAGTATCGAACATTTCGGAGCCTCTGCCCCAGCTAATGTTTTATTCGAGAAATTTGGTTTTACAGTTGAAAATATTGTCAAGAAAGCACACGAGCTGCTACAAGATAAATAGGAAGCAATCTCAAGATACAGGTCTTAGGTAAAATTATGATGGGGAAGGTAATTTACTTGTGCGTTGTAAATTTAACAAATTCAAGATGTCTCCAAAGTATTCTCAATAATTAATGAAATGAATAATAGTTGAAATAATCTCAGTAAGAATAAATTGAAAGAATGAGGAACCCAATGAAGAATCCTATACAAGAGACGTTTCTGTTAGGTCAATCGCTTTGGTATGATAATATCCAACGCCGCTTATTGGAAAATGGGGAAATGGAGAGATTAATAACACGTGGGGATATTCGTGGAATGACTTCAAATCCATCCATTTTCAATAATGCGATTGCTAATTCAAACGACTACGACTCGGCTTTGGACCCTCTGGCCAAGTCCGGTTGGGATGCCGAAAGAATATTCTGGGACTTGGCAATTAAAGATATTCAAACTGCTTTGGATCTTTTTGCACCGCTATATCAGCAATCTGAAAGACATGATGGTTTTGTAAGCCTGGAAGTGAATCCATCTTTTGCCCATGATACAGAAGCAACTTACAACCAGGTAAAACTCCTGTGGGATAAAATTAACAAACCTAATTTGATGGTAAAAATACCAGCCACTCCAGAGGGGTTACCAGCCATACGGAAAGCGATAGCCGATGGTATCAATGTTAATGTCACCCTGATATTTTCAATAGAACGCTATTGTGATGTAATGCAGGCATATTTGGATGGAATTAATGATCGTTTGATGTTAGGCAAATCCATTCGAAATATTTCGTCTGTTGCGTCTTTCTTTGTATCCAGATTGGATTCAAAGATCGATGCGCTTCTCCCAGAAAAATCCAATTTACAGGGTAAAGCTGCAATAGCCAATACAAAATTAGCGTATCTAAAATTTTTAGAAGTCTTTGGCAGAGATGAATTTAAAAAATTACACGCCGCAGGCTGTCAATACCAGCGACCTTTATGGGCTTCAACCAGCACAAAAAATAAGAATTATCCAGATACGCTTTATGTTGATGCGTTAATTGGTCCGAAAACAGTCAATACTGTTCCACCAGCAACGTTGGATGCATTTCGTGATCATGGGATTGCGAAAATCACCATCGATCAGGACCTGGAAGAAGCTCGCCAAACATTATTGGATTTGGAAAAAGAAGGAGTCTTTATCGACAATGTCACCAAAGAACTTGAAGATGAAGGAGTAAAGGCTTTTGGTGATGCTTTTAGTGCATTAATTGAGACTATTGAGAAACGACGTCAAAAAGCGATTGAGTGAAGAGGGAGATTTTATTCTAATAGTTGCGCATAGCCACTATTTACTCCATATTTATTTTGATAATAATAGTAATTCAAATTTCAGATTTCAGTTTCTTTCTGATTCTTGCAGTAGAAAAACCTTTGAAGATCATTAATATTAAAGGCGAATTTGCCAGATTTTTGAAGAAAAATTGAACGATCTTTTCAAACCAATTTAACGGTTCTGGTAATTTGATAAATTCTGAATAGTCACATGTCGTTCCATTTAGTAGATAGACGTATTCTCCAATGTGTTGAATTTTAGGTCGTGAAACAAGAAAAGTATGTAGTTCTTGACGTTCAGACAATGTCAACCAGGCAGGGAGGTCAGAGGTTGCTTTAAATTCAGAGATCTCTGCGAGGTTCTTTAATAAACATTTTTGTTGATCGGTAATCGATTGATTGTGTGAGTGGAAATAAACTACGTCAGGATCTGTATTTATTATTGGTTTAAGCCACAATCGATTTAAAGTAGTTCTTAATGCATTTTGGATTCCAGGGACAGCAAAATTATGCAGGATGCGACTTTCAAATTCTAAATTCCATGCATCGGATACATCAGGTCCTACACGGATTCCATCACATAAACCCAAGGATGGCAGGATGGGTGCTCCACAGGTCAATAAATACGCATCTCCGAGAGCTTCCCGGATTGTCTCAAGACCGTGACGATAGGCAGCTTCCCTGGGAATGGTTTGCCACCGTTTTCCAGGAAGAGCTCCAGCATAAAGGAAATCAAGTTTTACATATTCAAAACCCCATTCTCGAATTTTCTTCATTAAATCTGTTAACCATTCCAATACCTCTGGATGGGTTGTATCCAAGGCATAAAGTCTTTCAGACCAATTAACTCCAGAATGAACTAAATTGCCTTTTTCATCATGTAATAACCAATTTCTGTGATTCTGGAATAAACTTGAAGAAGGCACAACAAGCAACGGAGCCAACCAGAGACCTGCTTTTCTTCCAGTCATTTTAATTGCATCAGCCATAAAACTCATTCCAGATGGAAATTTATCATTTGCTTCCCAGTCACCAACTTTTTTCTGCCAACCATCATCTATTTGGAAAACATCAAATGGAAGGTCGTCCATTTCATGCAATATTCGAAGCAGAATTTCTTCTCTAATTTCTTTGTAAAGGCTGTACCAGGAACACCATATTTTAGGAGGTTCCTTAATTCTGGTTCTTCCAAATCGTTTGTCCAGGAGAGTAGCATATCTATTAAAAACCTCTTTTTCTGATCCAATGGTTAATAACCAATCACCATTTCCGTGTTCAAATGACCCAGATAATTTGGTTGTATCATATGTGACATGTGATTCCAAGCTTAAGGCACCTAATAATAAAATTCTATCATCTGGAGTTTTAATCGCTCCAATCCAGGATCCGTTGAATCTTTTCTCTACTGCATATTGCGGATCCGTTTGCATGGCGTGCAGAGATGTGGGGAAAGAGGGAGCAGGATGGATCCCTACATTCAACCAGGCTGTCAGACTCCAAGATTGCCAACCATGACAATAGAAACGGTCAGATATGAAAGGCAATTCGATATTTATTTCAGATCCTGATAAAATTACATCTGATCCAAACTGTGTGAAATTATCTGCTTCAATTTCAATGTCATATTGGTCTATATTCAGGGGATATTTCATATTTCTTTCCTTTTTAGATTCATTGAAATTTTCTTATGATAATTATATCGTAGCACTAAATTACCTATTATTATGTTCTTGTATCCAGTCATTCATTAATTTTTGAGATACCCTGCCAATAAAAATTTTATTGACCAGTTAATTGATTTGTGGCATAATCCATTAATAAATTATCAGCATTGATGGAAACGAGTAAACCAATTTCAACTGTCAGCGAGTCTGGAGAAAGTGAAAGTCAGATCAGAAATATTGGTTGAAAATCATTCCGGAGCTGCAATCTGAAAGTTATTTTTTAATGAGTAGGAAAGCCGGGCTCATTCCTCGTTATCGGAATACGAGTATTTTACCCTTAGGCCGTACTCGATAAGTGCCTGTTTAACAGGAAGTAGAGTGGTACCGCGCGAGCATTCACGCTCTCGTCTCTGATTTGGGACGAGAGTTTTTTTTTAGGAATTATTATTGGAGGTACGATGTTCAAACCAGTCTCACCAAAATTAGATGTAACAGAGATGGAAAATAATATCCTGAATTATTGGAAAGAACAGGAAATATTCATTAAAACCGGCTTGGAACGAGCTGGAAAACCAGAATATGTTTTTTATGAAGGACCTCCGACTGCAAATGGAAAACCTGGCGTTCACCATGTGGAAGCGCGCGCTTTTAAAGATATGTTTCCAAGATATAAAATCATGCGAGGTTTTCATGTATCCCGCCGTGGTGGGTGGGACACGCACGGGTTGCCGGTGGAAATAGAAGTTGAGAAAAAACATGGCTTTACCAACAAACAACAGATAGAAGATTACGGGATCGCAAGATTTAATGAAGAGTGCCGAAAATCTGTTTTTGATTACATCCAGGATTGGGAAAAACTTACAGACCGAATCGCTTTTTGGGTTGACCTGAAAGATGCCTATGTAACTTACACGAATGATTATATTGAATCGGTATGGTGGATATTAAAAAGCTTCTGGGAAAAAGACCTTCTCTACCAGGGTTATAAGGTTGTTCCGTATTGCCCACGTTGCGGAACACCACTTTCGGACCATGAGGTGGCTCAGGGATATGCTGAAGCGAAGGATCCGTCCGTTTTTATTCGACTACCTCTTGTGGATGTTCCAAATACATCTTTATTGGTTTGGACGACTACTCCTTGGACTCTCCCAGGAAATGTTGCCGTCGCTGCCAATCCAGAAGTAGATTACGTCACAATAGAAAGGGATTTACCCGAAGGCGGTAAAGAACGCCTGATTCTTGCCAAAATGCTCATGGAAAAAGTATTTGGTGGAGACCAGGTCAATATTATTGATACATTCAAGGGGAAAAAATTAGATCATTTCCAATACCAACCACTTTTCACATTTACACCACCAGACAAACCCGCATACTTTGTGGTCATGGGAGATTTTGTAACCACTGAAGATGGTACAGGTTTAGTCCACATGGCTCCGGCTTTCGGTGCAGAGGATATGCAGGCAGCGATCAAGTATGATCTACCAATCCTTATGACAGTTGGGTCAGACGGAACCTTCAACCAGGAAATATCTCCCTGGAAAGGGCAATTCGTAAAGAATGCAGATCCATTGATCATCAAAGATCTGCAAGCGCGCGGATTGCTCTTCCGCTCAGAGTTATACACCCATACCTATCCTTTCTGCTGGCGTTGCGATACTCCCTTGCTCTACTATGCGCGCGGCACATGGTATATCCGAACCAGTCAATTTAAGGATCGGTTGGTGGATATCAATCGTAATAATATTAATTGGGTTCCAACCCATGTAAAAGAAGGTCGCTTTGGGAATTGGTTGGAAAATAATATTGATTGGGCTTTGGGTCGTGAGAGATTCTGGGGAACCCCTTTACCAGTATGGGAATGTAAAGATTGTAAACATCAAGAATGTGTTGGCTCAGTTGCAGAACTGACTCAAAAAACCGGTCAGGATCAATCTGAGCTTGACCTTCACAGGCCTTTTGTGGATGATATCCATTGGAATTGCCCTGAATGTAATTCGATTATGCAGCGTGTTCCGGAGTTGATAGACGTCTGGTTTGATTCAGGGTCGATGCCAGTAGCACAGTTACATTATCCTTTTGAAAATCAGGAATTATTTACGAAACAATTCCCGGCAGATTATATCTGCGAGGCGGTAGATCAGACCAGAGGCTGGTTTTATTCTTTACATGCCATCAGCACCATGTTGTTTGATAGTGAAAGTTTTAAGAATGTTGTTTGTTTAGGACTTATATTGGATCGTGATGGGCAAAAGATGTCTAAGAGTCGCGGCACTGCCGTAGATCCCTGGGATATTCTAAATGTAAGCGGTGCGGATGCATTCCGTTGGTATTTTTATACATCAGGACCACCGCACGCAGAGCGTAGATTTTCCCCGGATCTGGTTACGGATATTGTCCGTAGTTTTACTCTAACCTTATGGAATGTATATTCCTTCTTTGTCACTTATGCAAATCTTGATCAACCAGATGTAAAGGAGAATTTTCAACCGGTTAATGAGTTGGATAAATGGCTTTTATCAACATTAAATGTGCTTGTGAGAGATGTTACCAACGCATATGAAGAATATGATGTTCCAGGTGCTACTCGACCTATTGAAGCATTTGTTGAAAACTTATCCACCTGGTATTTGCGCAGAAGCCGAAGACGTTTTTGGAAATCCGAATCGGATTTGGACAAGCAGGCAGCCTATAATACACTTTATACAGCATTGGTAACTATTAGTAAACTCCTTGCCCCCGCCATGCCATTCCTTGCAGAAGAAATGTACCAAAACTTGGTGCGGAATACTTCTCCAAACTCGGCAGAATCGGTTCATCTTGCCGATTGGCCAACAATACATGAATATATGATTGATGAGACATTAAATACAAATATGGCTTTGGTGATGAAAATGGTATCTCTAGGACATTCAGCTCGCCAGAAGGCAAACCGAAGAGTTCGTCAACCATTGGCAGAAGTTGCCTTAACTGTAAAGAATGAAGAAGAACGATATGCAATTGAATCTCATTCTGAATTAATTTCAGATGAGTTAAATGTAAAACAAGTACGTTTATTGGACACCAGAAGCGAACCTGCGGCATTCAGTCTTAAACCACTCCCCAAACAGCTTGGACAAAAATACGGTAATCGATTTCCCGAGCTCGCAAAAGCAATCAAGACGTTGGACGCGGAGGCTTCAGCAAAGGTTTTATTGGCAGGCGAGCCAATTTTGTTAAAAGTAGATCATCAAGATTATGAGATCTTCCCGGATGAAGTTGAAGTCCATTCGGAAGCAAAGGCAGGTTATTCGGTTGCCAACGATGGAGCCTATATGGTGGCATTGGTAACAGACCTTACGCCGAAATTAATTGAAGAAGGTCTGGCGCGGGAATTTGTGCGTCGTATTCAAGATTTGAGAAAGCAAGCAGATTTTAATATTTCCGACCGAATAGATCTTTATGTTGATTGCTCTCCTGGATTAAGAAAAGCGATCTCAGAAAATAGTGAATATATTTCAAATGAAACATTGGCGGAGGATATCCAATTTAATTTGCCAGATGATGATGTTCAGCCTTATGATGACGAATTCGAAGGTGAGAAGGCCAGCATAAAAATGTATAAGAGAAAATCATAGAAATTACAATTTAGAATCCACCCCTTCAGGTTGTTCACATTAAGAGTTGGATAAATTGGACATCGAATAAAAAAAAATGATCATCCGGCTTTTTTCAGCTAAAATTTTTTACCCTTCGAAATATTAATAACATATTTTTGAAGGAAACAAAACGGAAAATTAAAACAAAATATTGCCAGTCCCAATTTTTATTAAGGGACTGGTATAAATTATTTTCAGGATGGTTTCAAATAATTTGACCGGCGATTTTTCAAAAGTTTACTTTGATGTATACCAACAATACTTCGCATTTATTGCAAGTTTTCAACCAGTTTAATCGGCAAGACAGCAACTCCTACAATTCCTGGACCAGTGTGGACACCTAACACAGGAGAAATGCGCAGAATTTCAAGTTTCTTAATATTTAGATTTTCACTGAGCGATTTTGCCAAAGCATCAGCGCTTTCGGATAGACGTCCATGTAATACGGTTGCCCACAAAGGGATTTGACCATACATCTCAACAATATGGTCTGTAATATTAGACAGGCTTTTTTGCAAGGTGCGATTTTTCCCAACTGTACTGTACTTTCCATCAGCTCTGTCCACTCTAATCACAGGTTTAAGCTTTAACAATGATCCAGCCATAGCTTGTACTCGTCCAATGCGTCCCCCTCGAGCCAGGTATTCCAAGGTCTCAAGCGTATAGATAACTTCAGTCGAGGCACGAATCTCAGATAATTTCTCCAGAATGGCATCTTTGCTCCAGCCTGCGCGGGCAGCCCAGGCTGCAGCCAGAACTTGAAAACGTTCTCCACCAGAGAGAGTCATTGTATCAACTGCTATCACTTCGGCGGACTTTACCTTTTCACCACCATTCTTGGCTGAGTTGAAAGTACCACTCAATCCAGATGATATATGCAATGTCATGATCTGTTTGCTGGTTTCTGCCAGTTTGTTGAAAATTTCGGTAAAAACACCTTCTGATGGTAGGGAGGTGGTGGGGATAGCTGGTCGCATAGCTTCCAGGCGATCATAGAAATCATCAGCAGTTATTTCGGATGAAATTACCTCCCCTTCTGGAAATTGGATATAGAGAGGAGCTTCTACAATTTCAAGTTCTTCTCTTTCTTGAATTGGCATATCAGCTGCACAATCTGTTACAATTTTCATTCTTTCCTCTTTTCTTTTTTTGCATAAGAAATTTTAATAGAAATATTTATTTATAAATTTATTTCAGATAATCTCAATTACCGCGTTATATATTAATTTGTACTAAAATGGTACCTGATGGGAGAGATGTTACCGCAGGTTTGTTATTGAGACCTCCAGGCAAAGATCTTGGGCTTTTACTGCGTTTTCAAATATCAGATTGAGATTTGAAAAAAGTTTTCCAAATATTAGGCCAATTATACTTTAAATTTTTAAACGACTCTAATTATTAAAAATTTTTCAATGAGAAAAAATTATCCCTAAAAAGATCAAACACAATTTTATAGGATAAAATACAATTCATGCAAAATAATCAAGCCATAAACGCAAGTGTTGGAGATGTTCGCCCGACATATGCCGAAGTGAATTTATCAATTATCAACGAAAACCTTGATGCTATCCGATCTAAAGTAAAACCATCCAGGGTGATGTTGATCTTAAAAGCCAATGCTTATGGACATGGCTTAAAAGATGTTGCACTGCATTTGGCTGATCGAGTGGATTACCTTGGGGTTGCTGTTCTTGAAGAAGGAGTGTACTTACGAGAAATAGGTATTAAAACACCCATATTGGTCATGGGGGGGGTCTGGAATAGTCAAATACCTCTATACATACAAAACAAATTAACCCTGACAGCTTCATCCGTGGAAAGACTTGAGCAGATCGATCAAATCGCAGAGAGCATGGATAAGAAGGCTCGGGTCCATCTGAAAATTGATACTGGGATGGAACGCATTGGGGTTCATTACTATAGTGCTGATACATTACTGGAAACAGCCTTGGCATGTCAAAAAAATGTAGAAATTGAAGGAATCTATTCACATTTTGCTAATTCTGACTCATCTGATTTGACACATTCGAATCTGCAACTGGAGCGGTTTAATGAAGTTCTCCGGTTTTATGAAAACCATAGTCTGCCCATACCGATACGGCATATGGCAAATTCAGGCGCGGTATTACAAATTCCTGAAAGCTATTTTGATATGGTACGTCCTGGAATTCTTATGTATGGTGTCTACCCATCCCAGGAATGCATAAAATCAATTCAGGTAAGACCGGGTTTATCCTGGAAATCGAGAGTGGTTTATTTTAAGGTTGTGAAACCTGGTCATCCTGTAAGCTATGGGTCGATTTGGCAGAGTGATCACCTTGTCCGTGTTGTTACTATACCTGTTGGCTATGGAGACGGATATTTTAGAAGTATGTCCAATAAAGCCAAGGTGATCATCAGAGGCAAGAAATATCCTCAAGTTGGAAGGGTTTGTATGGATCAGATCATGGTTAATATTGAATGGGGAACCGCTTACAATGGTGATGAAGTAACACTTATTGGAGAATCAGGGGAAGAGCGTATCACTGTTGAGGACCTTGCATGTTGGGCAGATACAATCCCCTATGAAATATTAACCAATATCAATACACGTGTACCTCGTGTTTATATTAAATAGAAAAAAAAGGTATGATGAATTATTTTATGGATTTGGAGTCTGAATGAAAAAATATTTGAAAGATTATCTATTTCTATTATTAATGGCAGGATTTATTATTTGTATAGATCAATGGACAAAATTTTTAGTGCGTCAGAATATTCCTTTGGGAGGAATGTGGATGCCATTAGATTGGCTGCAACCGTATGCCCGAATCGTTCACTGGTCTAATGCTGGCGCTGCCTTCGGGTTATTCCAAAATGGTAGTTTAATCTTTGCCGGCCTTGCGGTAGTCGTGATCCTGGTAATCATTTATTATTTTCCTCAAGTACCTACAAAGGATTGGACATTTCGATTGGCATTGGTATTGCAATTAGCAGGTGCGGCAGGTAATTTGGTGGATCGATTGATGTTTGCAGGCAAAGTCACAGATTTTATATCGATTGGGAATTTTGCGGTTTTCAACATTGCAGATGCAAGCATTACGATTGGCGTTGTTGTCTTGTTGATTGGAGCCTGGGTTAAAGATTTACAGGAGAAGAAAATTGGGAAAATTCACACTGTTGAGAGTGAAATAATTCCAATTAATGAAAGTGATGAAATAAATGGATGAACGAATTGTAAAATTTCAAGTCATTCCTAAGGAGAAAATGCGTCTCGATAAAGCCCTGGTTGCTAACTTGCCTGAATTATCAAGAGTTCGCTTACAAGGATTGATCAAAAACGATTGTGTCAGGATAGATGGTGTTGTAGAGACTAAATCCAGCAGAATCATAGAGCATCAGGTCGAAATCGAAGTTATTATTCCTGCAAGTGCGGCGACAAGTCTCGTCGCTGAAAGCATTCCCCTTGATATCCTATTTGAGAATGGCGATCTTATAGCAATCAATAAACCTGCGGGAATGGTTGTTCACCCTGCGGTTGGACATGGGGTCGGGACACTAGTTAATGCGGTTTTGGGTTACGCTCCTGACATTGAGGGGATAGGAGGGGAGGAACGACCGGGAATTGTTCATCGCCTGGATAAAGATACTTCCGGAATCATCCTGGTGGCAAAAAATGAAAGAGCACATCGGTGGTTGCAAGATCAATTCAGGTTACGCCTGGTTGAAAAGACATATCTTGCTCTGGTGGATGGTGCACCTCCAACGCCATCAGGTCGTGTGGAAGCTTCTATAGGTCGTGACCCTGCCCACCGCAAAAAAATGTCCGTCACTTCGCCGGGCAGGGGGCGAGAAGCAATTAGTGAATATCGACTGGTGGAGAAGTTCAAAGAACATGCATTGCTTGAATTTCATCCATTAACCGGCAGAACACATCAGATCCGGTTGCATTGTACTTTATTAGGTTGTCCGATTGTTGGTGATCGTGTCTATGGAAGAAAAAAACCATCAATTGATATTGAAAGGCATTTCTTGCATGCCTATCGCTTGAAGATTGTACTTCCCGGAGAAGTAGAAGCGCACATGTTTAATGCCCAGTTACCTCAAGATCTTAAACAGGTTTTGGATAATTTAAAAAGCACACAATTAATTGATCAAGACCAGGAGTGAGGGATGAATATTGTTGACTTAAGATCTGATACTGTTACCCAACCAACACCAGAAATGAGGGAGGTTATGGCCAAGGCAGAAGTAGGGGATGATGTTTACGGTGAGGACCCAACAGTAAATAAACTGCAGGAATTGTCAGCAAATATGTTGGGTAAAGAAGCTGGGTTATTTATTCCATCAGGGACAATGGGCAACTTATCAGCTATGTTGGCTCATTGCCAGCGAGGCGACGAAGTCATTCTGGGAAATAAGGCGCACACTTTTCTATTTGAAGCCGGTGGTATATCTGCTTTAGGTGGAGTACATTCTTGCCAACTTCCTAATCAACCGGATGGATCCATATTGCTTGAGGATATTAAAAATGCGATTCGTTCAGATGATCCACATAATCCTATCACTAGGTTGATAGCATTAGAAAATACCCACAATCGCTGTGGAGGGACTTACCAGATTCCTAGTTATACACGCGAAGTATGTGATTTTGCCCACCAACTTGGATTAGCAGTTCATTTGGATGGGGCCAGGATTTTCAATGCTGCGATTGCTTGTGAAGTACCTGTCAAGGAAATGGTCTCCCATGTCGATTCAGTCACTTTTTGTCTCAGCAAAGGTCTATGTGCACCAGTGGGTTCGATTTTATGTGGATCCCGTGAGTTTATTCGCCAGGCTCACAGGATTCGCAAGCAATTGGGAGGCGGAATGCGACAGGCTGGTGTCCTGGCTGCTGCTGGAATTGTGGCATTGGAACAAATGGTGGATCGATTGATAGAAGATCATTTACATGCCAGAAAGTTGGCAGAAGGCCTCTCCAAAATAACCGGTCTTGCTATGGAAGAGGGTACAGCGACAACCAACATGGTTTTCTTAACGATAAGTGATCATGTCAATTATTCTGCTAAGCAAATATCCAGCCTGCTCGAAAAACAGGGCATACGGGTTGGTATTGTGGGAGAAAAACGATTTCGATTGGTTACTCATTACTGGATTAAGGATGATGATATAAATAAAACGATTGAGGCGTTTGGAATGATTGTAAAATAATCATCGTTCCTGTTTCTCAATCGTTTGAAATAGAATATTACTCAATAAATGTTCGAATTCTTACGACCAGTTGAGTAAAAATCTGATTTTAAGTACATGTATTATAATTTACTTGAAAGTAAATATTCTCATGAGGAGATTCCTTCCATGGAACAATATTTGTCAATGATCGATGAATTAATAGCAGTTATTCGCTCAAAGTGGGCAGATCAAATACAATTTGGCATTATTTTGGGGAGTGGATTGGGGGGTGTTGCGGACTCTATTCAAAATAGTATCAGTATTCCCTATGGTGAACTCCCTGATTGGCCGGTTTCCACGGTAAAAGGACATGCAGGCAGAATGGTCCTTGGACAATTGGAAAATAAAAATGTAATGGTGATGCAGGGTCGAATCCATTTTTATGAAGGCTATTCCATGAAAGTTGTAACCATGCCTATCCGGGTCATGCAAAGAATGGGAATTAAAACACTGATAATTACAAATGCAGCTGGTGGTGTCAACCCTACATTCATCCCGGGGGATGTGATGCTTATTACAGATCATCTAAACTTGATGGGAATGAGTGGACAAAATCCATTGAGTGGACCAAATTTGGATGAATTCGGACCTCGATTTCCGGATATGAGTCAGGCTTATGATCGTGAATTAATGGGGATCACTCGTCAAGTATCCAAAGAAATGGCGATTGATCTCAGAGAAGGCGTTTATGCCGGTCTCAGTGGTCCTTCTTTTGAAACACCTGCTGATCTAAGATTTCTTAGAGCTGCTGGTGTGGATGCTGTAGGTATGTCTACAGTTCCGGAGGTGACAGTTGCCCGTCACGGAAGCATGCAGGTGTTGGGTTTTTCAGGTATCAGCAATAAAGCGAATCTGGATGGATCAACAGTAACCACTCACGAAGAAGTACTGGAAGCAGGACGTATCATAGCTCCTAAAATTGAAACCATAATCCGTGGTGTATTAAGAAAAATTTAGCAAAACACATGATAGAGATCGTTCAATTCTTCTCAAACAATTCCACCTGGATATATTTAATCCTCATCCTTGGGTTTCTAATCTCGCTGCGTGGATTATTATTGACTCTTAAAGAACAACGCAGCCTGGTTTTTGGGTTGGAGCGTGAAATAACCCATCTCCGTGTAGTGAGGTCAGTTACAAGTATGGTCATTATAGGATTATTAATTATTGGAGAATTCACTCTTGTGACCTTTCTTTCACCCACCCTGCCAGCGTTAACCTTGATTACCACACCAACCGTAAATCCCCTCCTGGTACCTCAAGAACCAGTTATATCCGGTCAGGGAACAGAATCAATTGAAACACCTACGGCAATTTCTACTCAAATACAAGCCTCTGGATGTATTATCGGGCAAATCAATATTACGGAACCAAAAGCCGGACAAGAAATTCGAGGAAAAGTAACACTTGTTGGCACTGCAGATATCCCAAATTTTGGTTTTTATAAATATGAATTTACCGCACAAGGGAGTGATAATTGGTCAACTATACTAGCAGGGCGAGATCCAGTCATTAACGGTAATCTGGGAGATTGGGATCTAACAGAATTAACCCCCGGGGACTATTTATTGCGTTTGGTTGTATTTGATAATATCAATACCGAAATGCCAATATGCATGATCCCAGTGCAGGTAATCCAATGATAATTTAATAAAAGGATGAGATATGGCTGAAGTCCAAATTCGAAATGCTGTTGCTACAGATATTCAGGTAGTTATGAGTTTTGACCACTCTTCCGAAAGTGATTATGTCTGGCAATTTGACTTTCAACAAGGTGAGGGCCAGATTGGTGCAATTTTCCGAGAGATACGTCTACCTCGTTCAATAACCATTCGATATCCCAAATCCATATCCACTTTACCAGATGAATGGAATCGGTACAGTGGAATGATCGTTGCGGTTGTAGAAAATGGAGTGTGCGGGTATTTACGATTGACTGACTTTATGGTTCCGGAAACATCCTGGATAACTGACCTGGTTGTAACTCCTGGATTTCGCAGAAAAGGGATTGCAAAAAGCTTGATCCTTGCAGCCCAAGGCTGGGCTGCAGAACGACAAAAAACACAAGTAATTATTGAAATGTCAGCCAAGAATTATCCTGCGGTAAATTTGGTAAAGAAAATGGGGTATGAATTCTGTGGTTATAATGATAATTATTATTCTTCAAATGATGTAGCTCTATTTTTTGGGCGAATTTTACGCCTTTAAACGAACTAATTGGTAGGAAGATATGGATAGTGGATGGTTGAATGACGCATTGTTGGGGATAGTCACGTTAAATCAGATATTAACTGCTGGTATTGCAATAACAGCTTTTTCTCTATTCTTATATTCACTTTCATTTAATCTGCGTGATCGGGTTGCGCGCTCATTCGCAATAATTTTATTATGCGTTGTGGTAATCTTTACGAGCGAAGCTCTCGGAAGTGCTTCCATATCGAATGATGCAATAAATTTCTTTTTGCGATTTGAATGGTTTGGTATTGTATATTTACCTGCTGCATATTTACATATTTCTGACGCTTTGCTTGTTACTTCAGGACGTCCATCCAGAGGAAGGCGCAGAAATGCAGTTAGATTTTTATATGTGATATCAACATTATTTCTGGTGTTGCTTTCAACCAATAAACTCCTTGGTCCTTTGGTAACGGATGCCCAACCTGCACCACATCTGCAACGCACAATCTGGACAGAAATATTTTCTTTTTATTACATTTGTGCGATGTTGTGGGCATGGATCAATTTTGGCAGATCTTTCAAACATACCCTGACAACTTCTGGAAAAAGGCGTATGCTCTATCTGTTAGGCGGAGCGACTGCACCTGCTATTGGATCTTTTCCATTCTTGTTATATGGCTCCACAATTGCCGCCAGGTTTCCCCTTATTTTTTGGGGAGTAGCATTAATAAACAACTTGATGGTTGGTGGTTTGATCATCCTGATGGCTTATGCTGTGGCTTTTTTTGGAGTATCCTGGCCAGACAGGGTGGTCAAAAGTCGTTTATTTAAATGGATCATGCGTGGTCCGGTGACAGCATCTGTCACCCTGGGGATAATGACTATTGTACGTCGAATTGGGGAATTATTTGGGATCACTTATACCAGTGCGGTTCCTGCATCCATGGTTGCTGTTGTACTGCTAATGGAGCATACCATTACTTTGGTAGCTCCATTTTGGGAGAGATGGATATTTTTTGGTGATGATCGTACGGACCTGGTATTACTGCAACGCTTGGAAGAGAGATTGATCACAAAAGGAGATTTAAAACAATTTCTTGAAGCCATTTTAGCTGCAGTACGAGATCATATTCAATCCAACTCAGCTTTTGTAGCTGCATTAGATGATAAAAAGATTTCTCTGCTGGTATCAACTGGCGTATCTCAAATTTTCAATGAAGGAAATCTTGGAGAAGCATTGGAAATAATCAATGATTCAGGAAGAGAACACAATGATTATTATTCCTGGGGTGAATATTGGATTTTTCCTTTATACCAAGTGCCAGTTCTCGATGAATCTTTACCAAAATTATTAGGTTTAATTGGTGCAATCAGACAAGAAGATCAGTATTTGCTAGAAGAGCAGCGGCAGTCTTTGGAATTGTTATTACACAGAGCATCTCTTGCTTTGCAGGATCGAATTCTACAAGAAAGTGTTTTTAAATCCCTGGAAGAGTTGCAACCTCAAATTGATATATTTCAAAAATGGCGTGCCGTAGGACGTTATGATAGCAAAACAAGCCTCCTGGCTGATAATCTGCCACCTGAAGCTGATCTTGCAAATTGGGTAAAAGAAGCTTTAACCCATTACTGGGGAGGTCCAAGATTATCACAAAGCCCTTTATTACAACTTCAGATAGTTCGGCAGGCATTTACAGATCATAATGACAACCCATCCAATGCACTCAGGGCTATTTTACGAAAAGCGGTGGATGGAATTCGCCCGGAAGGTGAACATCGCTTTACTGCAGAATGGATACTATTCAATATTTTGGAGCTGAAATTTATCGAGGGAAGAAAAGTCAGGGATGTCGCATCCAGGTTGGCGATGTCGGAAGCTGATTTATATCGAAAGCAACGAGTCGCTATCGAAGAGGTAGCCCGGATAATTATTGAGATGGAGCGGCAAACACTTTAAGCGCCTTAAAACAATAAGGGTAGGGATAATTTATGGATGAAAAACAATTCACTATCGAGGAATTCCCAGCGATTGATGATGGTTGGTGGGAATCAATTTTATCGGAAGAACAAAGAAATAGTAACAAGAAAAAAAGATCCAAAGATCCCTTAGGACAAAGAAACTCAGATAATCATCTGAATTGGGATTATGCTGTTGAGGTTTTTAACAGAGATCAAATAATCCATTTGAGTGTGATTAACTTTAATAAGGGTGGATTGCTGGTCGACTGGAATGGAATAAATGGTTTTATACCTTGTTCGCACTTAGTAGATTTACCACCTCAATTAACCAAAGAAGACCGGGATAGATCACTCTCATCTTATGTAGGTATGAGTTTATGTGTAAAAATCATTGAATGTTTACCCGGTAAAGGAAGATTGGTTTTTTCGGAACGGGCTGCTCAAACAAAATCTGGTCGCAGAACCGAATTAATGAATGATTTGCAGGTTGGGCAAATGGTCTTCGGGAATGTTACGAATATCACTGACTTCGGTGTTTTTGTTGACCTGGGAGGTGTTGAAGGACTTATTCATCTATCGGAACTTTCTTGGGGTCGAGTTGACCACCCATCCATGGTTCTTGAGGTTGGTCAAAAAGTCAAGGTACTAATACTGGAAATCCAGCCTGATCGGTGCAGAGTTGCATTAAGTTTGAAACGCCTGGTGCCTAATCCTTGGATTGGGATTGAGAAAAAATATCACGAAAATCAGGTAGTCCCGGTTGAAATTACATCTTTAACATCTTATGGAGCATTTGCTCGTCTGGATGAATGCATTGAGGGTTTGATCCATTTCTCGGAGATCCCTTTGAAAGATAAAGAAAATATTAAAGATTACCTTAAACCTGGCGATAAAATCCTTGTTAAAATTCTGAAAGTGGATATTTCCAGACAGCGCCTGGGTCTTAGTTTGAATTTTGAAAAATAAATAGGAAAGAAATGGCTCCTCTTAATAAACAGCCGGTTAAAAAAGAGCGCAGGAATCAACCTGTCACAAATCCTTCTACCGAAAAAGATTGGTTGAGTAATATTCAACGTTTTAAAGTTCATTTTGGGCGATTTTTATGGGATGCTACAGGTGTTGTTTTAATCGCTTTCGGGTTATTAATCCTTGTTGGTATTGTTGGAATGTCAAAGGGAATACTATTAACACGGTTGATCGAGTTATTCTCCATCTGGTTGGGTTGGGGGATCTTGATCATCGTATTTATGGCGTTTGTTGGAGGAGTTCTTGCTCTAAAACATGGTCGGAAGCCAATTCAATTAAATTGGACGCAGGTCGTATACTTTGAATTGGCTTGCATTCTATCATTAGCTGTTCTCTCCATAATGGGTGGAAACTCTCTTTCCCAGGTCGAAAATGGTTGGTGGGGTGGACGATTAGGATGGGCATTGGTTGTTTTGATACAAAGATTAATTGGGGAAATTGCCGGAATTATTATTATTGTTGTTCTTTGGATAATAATTTTGATGAGAAATTTTGGATTGTGGGAGAAGCTGGAAAACTGGCTGAAAGAACAAGCTGGAGAAAAAATATCGATTGTCCCAGATCCTGAACTCGATCACGGGATCTCTCTTGATGTTATAAACGATCAAGATCACAAGATAGTTAAAGCTGCTAACCAAAAACCAAAGAAAAAGGTTTCCCCAGAATTTCGGAAATCTCTTGTGAAAACTGATAACCAAGAAGGAAGTAGTTTCAATCCCCAAACAAGGGGAGATCGTTTACCTCCATTAAATATTCTTGAAAGCGAAAAAAATGTTAGACCCGATGAGCGAAACATCAATCAAACTGCCGGATTGATAGAACAAACACTGTCTGATTTTGGTATTCCCGCCAGGGTAGTTGGATTTCGGATAGGACCAACGGTCACTCAATTTGCTGTTGAACCTGGTTTCTATGAAAAAAGTGGCGCTGATAATGCGGAAAGTAATCGTCAAAAAGTGAGGATTGCCCAAATTGCTGGTCTTTCTAAAGACCTGGCATTGGTTCTATCAGCCGAACGTTTGAGGATTGAAGCTCCTGTCCCTGGGCGCTCCTATGTTGGAATTGAAGTTCCCAATTTACGGGCTACAACTGTTAGATTGCGTCCATTATTGGAATCAGAATCTTTTTATAAGGTTGGATCACAATTGGGAATTGCTTTAGGACGGGATGTATCCGGCTATCCAGTTGTTGCAGATCTGGCACGTATGCCACATATTTTGATAGCTGGTACGACCGGGTCTGGAAAATCTGTATGTATCTCTGCACTTGCAACTTGCCTGGCAATGAATAATACACCAGAAGATTTGAAATTGGTTATGATCGACTCGAAAATGGTGGAATTAATTCGATTTAACGGGTTACCCCATATGCTGGGTAAAGTTGAGACGGAAATCCAACGTATCCTGGGAGTTTTGCGCTGGATCGTAGTGGAGATGGAGCACCGCTATAAGCTTCTTGAGGCAGCCCGTGTTCGTGATCTTGATGGATATAATAAACGTCTTCTCCGCCGTAAGGAAGGGGTTCCCTTACCGCGTATTGTCGTCTTAATTGATGAATTAGCAGATCTAATGATGTCTGCTCCAGATCAAACCGAACACAATTTGGTGCGCTTGGCACAAATGGCTAGAGCGACAGGGATTCATCTTATTGTGGCAACGCAACGACCAAGCGCAGAAGTTGTAACTGGTTTGATCAAAGCAAATTTCCCGTCAAGAATCTCCTTTGCGGTGGCATCCGGAATTGATTCTCGAGTCATTCTTGATTCTCAAGGAGCGGAGACTTTGTTAGGTCATGGAGATATGCTTTTCTTGAATCCTGAAATTGGAAATCCAATCCGTGCTCAAGGTGTCTTTATCACAGACCAGGAAATTGAACGAATGATATCATTCTGGCAAGAATCAAATGCAAGCATGGACGAACGTCCACCATGGGAAACCCTCCTGAGCGAACCGGATGAGGGGGAGGATGATGTAATGATCGAGCATGCCATCGTATTATTAAAGAAAGAACAACGGGCAAGTGCCTCCATGCTTCAGAGAAGATTACGAATTGGGTATCCGCGTGCTGCCCGTTTGTTAGATCGCCTGGAAGAGATGGGAATTGTAGGTCCTTCCACTGGTGGTGGTCGTGATCGGGATGTATTAATTAACCCTGAAGATGATTTTGAAGATGAATTGAATTGAAGATTTTTATTACATCAACAGATATTTGGTCATAGGTGGTATGATTAAAGCTTGTAATAAAATCAACAGAAAGGATTCAAATAATCCATCCATGAACGAAGAAAAAAAAACATTTAGTGATCATTTACGTCTGTGGTTTAAATGGGTAACCGATCCCCTTGGAGCTTTTTTTAATCAACTGGGGATACGCCCAAATACAATGACGATTCTCGGAGTACTGGGTACAACAATAGGCGCTTTTATGGTTGCTCAGGGAAATATGCTGTGGGGTGGTTTATTTATTTTAATCTCAGTTCCATTTGATGCGCTTGATGGAACCATGGCCCGTTTACGTGGTGAAGCTAATGAATGGGGAGCATTTGTAGACTCAGTGGCAGATCGATATTCCGAGTTAATTACGTATGCAGGTTTGTTATATTTTTATTTATTCACAAGCCCAAACAACTTAGCATGTATTTTGGTTTTTATTTCTGCCTCAGGATCCGTTCTTGTTTCCTATGTGAAAGCTCGAGCAGATTCGTTGGCATTATATGCCAAAGGTGGGCTTCTTACACGAGTTGAGAGATATATTGTCCTTGCACCTGCTTTGGTAGTTAATCAGCCATTGATTGCGCTTTGGATTCTGGCGATATTGACCAACATCACAGCATTCCAGCGCATCTATATCGCGCGAAAAGATGCATATCGAAAGCATTTTATAAATAATGGAGTAAAACATGCCTGATGGATTTGATATTCCTCTGCCTTTTCTAAGCCAACCTTTCCATATCTATTTTTATGGCATTCTTATTACTTTGGGTGTTGTAGTCGCTGCAGTGGTTGGACAATTAGAAGCGAAGCGGCGTGGATTAAACCCTGAAATTATTCTGGATATGTTATTTTGGTTAGTCATAGCTGGGATCATAGGGGCACGTATCTGGCACATATTAACCCCTCCACCTTCCATGGTGGAACGTGGAATCACAACGATATATTATTTTACACACCCGCTTGAAATGTTGGCAATTCGAAATGGAGGATTGGGTATTCCAGGTGCAGTCATAGGTGGTGTAATTGCCTTATGGATTTATTCACGAAAATACAAGTTGGAATTTTTAACATGGGCAGATATTGCCGCACCAGGTTTGGCTCTGGCACAAGCGATTGGTCGCTGGGGGAATTTTTTCAACCAGGAACTTTATGGAGCACCTACAAATGTGCCATGGAAACTATTTATTGATTCAGCTCACCGCTTGCCTGGCTATGAAAATATCAGTTATTATCACCCGCTTTTCTTTTATGAGTTCTTATGGAACCTTGCGAATGCTATATTTCTATTGGTTATAGCGAGGAAATTTACAAGACTCTTGAAACCAGGAGACCTTCTATGGATATATATGATCATATATCCTATTGGAAGGTTCTTCCTTGATTTTCTTCGGATGGATGCATCTGAAGTTGCAGGAATTAATGCCAATCAATCCTTTATGGTTTTGGTTGCGATAAGCGCTGTTGTTATATTGACCCTACGTCACAAGCCTATAAAAAAAGAAAATAGAAGATAGTCAAATGTTAGTAATATTCAGCCATGATTGAAACCAATGATCTAAGCAAGCAATTTGGTGATTTTTGGGCTGTTGATGGCATTACTATCACAGTCAAACCTGGCCAGGTGTTGGCATTATTAGGGCAAAATGGTGCTGGGAAAACAACAACAGTGCGATTGTTGACATCTTTGTTATCTCCTTCTCGGGGTTCGGCCAAAATTCATGGGTACGATGTCGTAAAAGAACCAGACAAAGTTCGTTCATTGGTAGGTGTATTAACCGAGCAACATGGTTTGTACTTACGGATGACAGGTTTGGATTACCTGGATTATTTTGGTCAAATATACAGAATCGATGCTTCCACAAGGGCTTCTCGCAGCCTTGATTTGTTGGAGTTATTTGGTCTTGAAAACGCAGCTTTGCAAAGAATAGGCGAATATTCGAAAGGGATGCGTCAGAAATTAGCCCTTGCACGCACCTTGATCCATGAGCCTCCCGTGCTCTTGTTTGATGAGCCGACTTCTGCCATGGATCCGGAAAGTGCCAGGTTGGTTCGGGATTCGATATCTAGTTTGCGTTCAACCAATAGGTCGATTATTATTTGTACACACAACTTATCCGAAGCTGAATCCCTTGCTGATCAAATTGCGATAGTTTACAATGGACACATTCTTATTAGTGGGCAATTTGAAGAATTAAAACGTAAGATTCTGGGACCTGTAGAGTATGAGATTAAAATTAGCGGGGAATGGCCGACTGATGCAATTGATTTACCTTCAGGTGTTGAGATGGTAAAGAATGAAATTCATTCTCGCAGATTTCAGGTGGAAGACTCTTGCATAGCAAATCCTCAATTAATAATGACATTAATAAGAAAGAAAGTTGAAATAATATCTGTAAATGAGGTACCGCGTTCACTTGAGCAAGTTTATCTAAAGGTCATGGAACAGTTCCGTAATGCGTGATCACTTAGAGTATCAATTTGGTCCGGTCTGGTTAATCGCCCGTCGTGAGCTGCAAGACCAACTTCGGGATTGGCGCATAATTGTACCAATGGTAATTCTAACCATCTTTTTCCCTTTCTTGATGACGTATACCGCAAAACAAGCACTCAATTTTGTGGCTTCATATGGCGGGGGAACTTTAATTCCAGAAAGGTTGGTTCCTTTTCTCCTGATGGTTGTAGGTTTCTTCCCAATAACCGTATCACTGGTGATCGCATTAGAATCATTCGTGGGCGAGAAAGAAAGAGGTACGATTGAACCTTTGCTGAGCAGTCCATTAAAAGATTGGCAAATTTATATGGGCAAGCTTTTAGCTTCATCCAGTATTCCAATATTTACATCTTATTTGGGGATCAGTGTTTTCCTCTTTTGGCTGAAAATCGATCATATTGCCGTCCCTGACTTTATATTGATTGCTCAGACAGTTATTCTTACAACAGTACAAGGCATATTAATGGTCAGTGGAGCTATCATTATTTCCACTCAGGCTACATCTGTTCGATCGGCAAATTTATTATCATCATTTATTGTCATTCCAATTGCGATTCTGATCCAGGGAGAAAGTGTTCTAATGTTCTGGGGGAACAATCGTATATTGTGGGTAGCAATTTTGGGTGTATCAATTCTAGATATGCTTATGGTGAGATTAGGAATGGCACATTTTCAACGAGAAGCACTTCTAGGCAGGGAAATCGACATCATAAATATTCATTGGATCGTTCGAAAATTTTGGGAATCGTTCTCAGGGAATAGTAAGAACATCTTCAGGTGGTATCACCTTGAAATACCAAAAACTTTGAAAAAGATGTGGATTTCCATAGGGTTAATTGTTTTATTGGGAATAATTGCATTATTTGCCTCATATTCTTATGTTTCATCTACTGAAATTTCTTTGTTACCCATCCAGGGGACAATTCCAGAAGAGGTTAGCAAGATAATAGAATCTCATCTAGGTTCTTTTAGCAATATCGACATATCATTTCAATTCATCCTAAGTAACAACCTCAGGGCTATTGGAATGATATTTCTGCTTGGATTGGTATCTTTTGGAGTACTTGGAGTAATTGGATATATTGGAAATATTGGTTTGATTGGGGCAGTTTTAGCATTTGTAAAACTTGTTGGATATTCCCCGTACCAAATTGCTTTTTCAGGCATTTTACCACATGGGGTATTTGAACTTCCTGCAATTATTCTCTCGTCTGCTGCTGCTTTAAATATTGGTTTGATGTTAGTTACTCCTAATTCTCAAAGATCCCTCGGTGAAGTATTAATTGAATCAATAGCAGATTGGGTAAAAATTGCGATTGGTTTGGTGTTACCTTTGCTGGCGATTGCTGCTTTGATTGAAACATGGGTGACTCCAAATCTAATTTTATCTGTAATAAAATGATTGGATCAAATCCAATAAGCAATTGCACACTTCCAATATTCATTACTATTGATCAATGGATATAATTCCTGACAAAAAACATGAAAATACACTTATGGTTATAGCTGACCATTCTTGTACATTGTGAGTGGATGAAATTGCAAAATAAGTTAAAGTGAAGAATTTAGTTCTAATTCTTTTCCCCAATGGTGTCAACCCGTTTCAAAGCATGGAGTCTGATGCAAATATAATTTGATAAGAATATTCGCCTGAAGATTCATTAATGTTTGACCTGTTATTCGATATGGATGTAATTTCCGGTAATATAAGGAAATATTACCACCCGATCAAGTAGGATTTCCACTCATCATTTTCAATTAATTGATTTTCATAAATGTATTTTGCACTTGAAGGTGGGGCAATTGGTTGATGGATCAAGTGCATCTGAGAATCTTTCAAATGACGCCCTCCCTTACGATGATTGCAGTTTGGACATGCTGCTACAACATTTGTCCAGATATGCATTCCTCCCAAGTGTTTGGGAACAACATGATCTATGGTGAGTTTGGTTGTTTGTTGACCACAATACTGGCATGTATAATTATCACGACGAAAAATTTCCTTGCGAGTCAGCCTGATTTGCGGTCGAGGTCGATGAACCATATATTCAAGGCGAATGATGGATGGTTTGGGAATTTTTTTTGTGATCGTATGAATATAACCACGCCCATTTACAACCATTGCTGCTTTTCCGGATAGGATCAAGCCTATGGCTCTTCTAATATCGCAAATATTGATAGGTTCAAAATTTGCATTTAGAACCAAAACAGGCGCCTTATACATTGGCCTCCATAATGGGGGGATTATAGCATAATGATGAAAGGATTTTTAAAATGCGTATTTTAATTTCTGGTGGAACGGGGATGATTGGTAAACATCTTATTCCTTGTTTGCATGCTAGTGGTCATGACCTATGGCTCCTCACTAGAAGCAGTCAAAAAGACCATAGTTTACCGAATGTTAAAATGGTCCAGTGGGATGGTTTCTCTCTGGGTAATTGGAGAGAAATTGTAAATCATGTGGATGCTATCATTAACCTGGCTGGAGAAAATATTGGGTTAAAAAGATGGTCTGTAGATCGCAAGAATCTTATTGTGGAAAGCCGGGTTAATGCTGGAAAAATATTAACTGAAGCCATAAAAAGAGCACAGAAACGTCCGAGTGTTTTTATTCAAGCCTCAGCAATAGGAATTTATGGTGCGAATAACCCCGATATTTTGATCGAAGAAAGTGCTTATGGTGATGATTTCATGGCTGATATTTGCAAAAAATGGGAAGCATCCAGTGAAAAAGTAGAATCCTTTGAAATTCGTAGAATTGTTATTCGAACAGGTGTTGTTCTCTCAAAGACTGCTGGTGCACTAAATAGAATGTTAATTCCTTTTAATCTTTTTGTTGGAGGACCGATTGGGAATGGAAAACAAATGATCTCTTGGATCCACCCATTCGATGAGGTATCTGCGATCCAATTCTTGCTTGAAAATGAAAGTGCCAAAGGGATCTACAATTTGACTGCACCTAATCCAAAGTCCAATGCTGAATTCGGAAAAAGTCTGGCAAGAATCATTCATAGACCATTCTGGTTTCCAGTACCTGCAATAGGTTTGCGAATAATTTTGGGTGAAATGAGCTCACTTGTATTGGATGGGCAAAATGTATTTCCTGGAAGATTGATTGATGCAGGTTTTTCCTTTAAATTTGAAAAAATTGAAGATGCGCTAATTAATCTCATGGCATGAAACTCAATATTATCGTATAATCAAATTGTGCATAATTTGGAATACTTTGTAAACACTTATTATTAACAACTCTGATTGTATTTGCGGATGGTTTGTACGCGCCTGCCGCAGCAGGCGCTTTTTATTTCTCCTTTTTCGATTTTTATTCCAGGAGGCATTGTTGTGAATATTGATGATCAAGTTGCCTTGTTGATGCAAGGCACGGAATATGGCGACGATGAACTGGCAGCATTTATGGCGGATGAACTTCGCCAAAAATTGACAAATGCTGAAAAAAAAGGGCAACCTTTGCGAGTTTATTGTGGGTATGACCCTACATCGACTGATCTGCACTTGGGGCACACAATAACAATGAGGAAATTACGTCAATTCCAGGACCTGGGTCACGACGTTACATTTTTAATCGGAAGTTATACAGCGTTGGTAGGGGATCCATCTGATAAAAATAAAACCCGTCCGGTACTGAATCAAGAACAGGTTGCTGAAAATGCTAAAACTTATGCTGAACAGGCTTTCAGGGTTCTGGATAGGGGAATAACAACGATTCGCTATAATGGAGAATGGCTGTCGGAATTAGGGCTGGTGGATCTAATAAAACTCGGACAAAATTTTACGGTGCAACAATTTTTAGCTCGCGAAAATTTTTCCAAAAGATTGGCAGCTAACGAGCCAATTTACTTGCATGAGACTTTTTATGCGTTGATGCAAGGATACGATGCAGTTGCAATGAATACAGACATCCAGGTCGGTGGTACGGATCAATTATTTAATATCATTGTTGCCGGAAGAAAATTACAAGAAGCGCTTGGTCAGAGACCTTTGGTTGGAATCATCTGTGGGATTTTACCTGGGACGGATGGTATTCAAAGGATGTCCAAGACAACCGGAAATGTTATCCCCATAAATACCACCGCTGAGGATATGTATGGCAAGGTCATGAGCATTCCGGATAATGCAATGCTTAAATACTTTCGATTGGCAACACGTTTGATGCCTGCAGATATTGATGTTATTGAAAAGGACCTGGGATCTGGTCAATTACACCCCCGTGATGCAAAAATGAAACTTGCACTTGAAATTGTGTCCATTTTCTATGGTTTACCGGAAGCATTGGAAGGAGAAGCAGCATTTATCCACCTATTTCAAAAAGGAAGTTTACCTGAGGGTATACCTGAATTCTTATTCAAAATCGGGGATACAGTATTGGACATATTAGTTAAAAGTCACCTGGTTACCAGTAAGAACGAAGGTCGCAGAATGCTGCAGCAAAATGGTGTCCGTTTGGATGGCGAAGTGCTGACCAATGGTCAGATTGAGGTGCCTCGAGAGGGAGTACTTCAAGTTGGAAAACGGAAGTTTATCCGACTTGTGAAATAATTATTTTACCTTTGAAGAATTGTTACTGGTTGATATTTAAGGTTGTAATGCCATATCCATTAGAGTTCGTCCAATCTTCCTGGCAAAGGATAGATTGGTTTCTTCCAAAAGGATAGTAACAACCAGAGGGGTTCCTTGCCAGTCTGAAATGGTTCCAGCCATATACCATGTAAGAAAACGATCTTCAGAACTATCATTTATCGTGGTTACAGTTTCCCAGAATGGTTGCTTGTTTACAATAAATTCATTGATAGCTTTTTCGGTTGAGGCAACTGGAAATACTTGCTCGGGATCATTGAGTGCAGGGAGAATGATCCAGCCAAATTGCCTTGAGTTTACCGCCATCGCCAATCTTGCCGGAGGGCGAACTCCTTCATTGCTTAATATTGCCCCTGCCAATGCCATTTGTAATGGGCTGACAAGGAACTCATCTGTTGGTGAAACTGCCTGAGCTACGGGCATTCTTAATTCTGGGGTGTTGTAAAAGCCTAACCCTTGGTAAAGGTTAATAAGTTTATCTGTAGTCGTTCTATCCGGTAATCCTGCTGCAATTAAAAAAGGGTTCAGAGCATTTCCTGGGGGATAAAGTCCTTGGGCTGCCCGGTTAAGTAGAGGACGTTCTGGATCTTGAGACAGGGATGAACCGATCTCATCGAGAAGATTAGGATCATAGCTTGGATGAGATGCCATCACTAAAACCTCACCACTAGCTGCATTTAGTACAACAATTGAGCCTTTATGGGTGTTCAACAGATTATCTGCCTGCTTTTGTAAATCCAAATTGATACTCAAACGGACATCAAGACCAGGGGGTGGTTGACCATAGAGCAGATGATCCCACCAGATCAAACCAGAATTGTTACCTTCCAAACCACGCAGATAACCATCAAGACTGGATTCCAAGCCTGCTTGTCCAAACAAATTATTGGTATACCCGGTGATGGGGGAAAGGTCAGGGTATAAATAAGTGCGAGTGTATCCACCTGCGATCCCAATAGTCGAATTGATTGGTTCACCCTGGCTGGCTAATATTGAACCTCTTTTTACATATCGATCTGAAATTGAACGACGTGCATTATCAGTGCGAGATAATAATTCGGGACCACGCACAATAGACCACCACCCATTCACAAAAGAAATGAGGATCAACCCAAATGCAAGAATACTTCCCAGAAAAATGTATGGTCTATGATTGGGAATAGGAAAAGGTTCAGCTTCAGTTTTATTGCTAATGATCAATAATATAAAAAGGGCAATGAATGATGTAACAAGAGATGAACCACCATAAGAGACAAAAGGTAATGTAACTCCGGTTAGAGGCAGAGCTCGCAGGTTACCTCCGATAATAAGGATGCTTTGGGAAATTAGATAAGCTGTTAGTCCGGCTGCCAGGTATCTTCGAAACCGATCTGTTGCGTGTAAAGCAATTCGAATACCCCTGGCAGAAAAAATGCCCAAGAGTGCGATCAGTGCAATAGTTCCAATCAAACCATTTTCTTCAGAAATTGCGGTGTATATAAAATCTGAAATGGCAACAGGAACCAGGCCAGGACTGCCACCTCCCGGACCGCGACCTATTAGGCTTCCATTAGCCGTAGCCAAGAGAGATTGAACAATTTGGTATGAACCTCCCGAAGGATCAATCCAGGGATTTATCCAGGCGTCTACACGCAAACGCACTACCCCAAATAAAAAATATCCAAGAATCGCAGAAAAGCCCAGTCCCACGATGCTGAAAATGAGAACTTTTTTATTTCCTGACGAGATATAAAGAAGTACAGTGTAAAGAAAAATAAATATTGAAGCTGTGCCAAGATCTCTCTGAAAAACAAGTATGGATAATGCCACCCCCGTTACAATTATTGTGGGTAAGATCATATGCATTGTACGTAATTTGAGCGGTATTCTATCTGCGAAATAAGATGCCAGATACATGACAAGCAATAATTTCAGTGGTTCAGAAGGTTGAAAATAAATGCCACAACATCCCAACCATAAGCGCGGACCAATTCCAAGAGGGTTGACACCGATAATAAAAGTTAACAAGGTGATCAACAAACCACTACCAAGCCATAAATATTTATATTTTCGTAGAAATATCAGATTATCAGGTAGGCGTATACATAAAACAAAAAAGATGCCAGCAATAATCAACCAAATTGTCTGGCGGAACCCAAAACCAGGGATTAATCGCCATATGGTCAAAACTCCCCAGCCGGAAAATAATGCTGCAATAGGAAATAGAAAAGGGTCGCTATCTGGTAAGTATTTTTTAAGTTGGTAATTTATGATAAAAACAACGATTCCCCAGATAATTAAACCGATCCAATGTACCCATAATAATTCTGTTTGCCAGGATCTTTCGCGGGAAGAGGGAGAAATAGTCAGCGCTATCGAGTAGATCAATAGAAATAGTGCTGCTAATTTCAACAAGCGCAATTGCAATATATTATTGGAGCTTGTAACCTCAGGGTTTCTGTAAGTATTTACCAATCAAAATATCCAATTTCTTGTGAGTTTCAGCAGGAATGTAATCCTTATTTGTGATCAAAGTGTTATCCAATGCAGAAGTGCAGGTGCATTCAGGATCAGGATTTATAACTGTAATCAATTGCTGAATTACTTTTTGTGCCATAGAAGTGTTTTCCATTAAAACTTTGATCACCATTTCTACAGTTACAGGAGATTCGCTGGTATGCCAGACATCGTAATCTGTAACATGTGCCATGGCTGTATAGCAGATCTCAGCTTCACGCGCCAGAAATGCTTCCGGAGAGGCTGTCATACCGATTATTGACATACCCCATGAGCGGAAAACATTGGATTCGGCTTTTGTTGAAAAACGTGGTCCTTCAATTGTTATAAATGTGCCACCAATGTGTACTTTTTTGGAGCTGGTCTTTTTTATGGTATTTATGAGTTGATTTCCTAATCTCATACAGAATGGCTCTGCTACGCTTACATGCGCAACAATTCCATCTCCAAAAAATGTTCGCTCCCGACTACGGGTATTGTCAAATAGCTGGTCAGGAATAACTAAATCTCCTGGGGCGATATCTTCTCTTAGGGATCCACACGCATTTACACTGACTATATTTCGAACCCCCAATAATTTTAAAGCAAAAATATTAGCACGATAATTTACTTCTGATGGGCTCAGTTGGTGACCTAAACCATGCCTGGCCAGGAAAGCGACCCGCTTTCCTTCCAAGATTCCCGTAATAACAGGTGCACTTGGTTTTCCAAATGGAGTGTCCAGGGCATTCTCTCGTTTATCTAATAATCCTGGGAAATCATACAAACCTGAACCTCCTATGATTGCCAGTGCAATTGGTTCAATCATCGTTCCCTCCACTGTCCGTATATATATTTTTACTTAAATGTTTACTTTGGATTTCACCGGTAATTGTTATTGTGAGTGAGTATTTTCCACAGAGGATCTCATCACCAGAAATTACAACAACTGGAGTAATAACAGGTTGATCATTAATGAGAGTGCCATTTTTTGAACCCAGATCTTCCAACCACCATTGTGCATGATGAAATCTGAGACGAGCATGATAGTTGGACACATTCTCATCCATTAATTGACAATCACACTTCGCAGATCGACCTATCGTGACTTCATCTGTTTCAAAAAATCGGATATTCTCTGGAACATCCAATGCAGTTATTGCCAGGATAATGGGTGGAGATTTCCGATTAGATAGCCAATTGCCTTGCAACCTGTTCTCTTTCCATAGATAATAAAATAAGACCAAAATGAATGCATATAGACTGATACTTATAAGGATTCTCAGGACAAGAAATATTATTGCAGTCATACGGTAGGTTTGTCTTCCATTGGTAACACATCTTTTGCGTGGTTGGATGAATTTGATGAATTGCGATGGGTTGGTCCTTCTGTTTGTTGTGATTGAAGTATATCCTGACCGAAGATCAGTGTAACCCCTGCCAGGGAAATCACATCACCTGGATAAAGAATACTTTGATTAATTCTATCTCCATTAACATAGGTACCACCTGTAGAATTAAGATCGAATACAACAAAATTGCCATTGATTTCTCTTATCTGGGCATGATTGCGTGAGATGCGTGGATCATCAATCACAATGTGATTATCTAATCTTCGACCAATGTTGATCACGGATTGATCAATTGAGATTATCTCAGAGCCATGTAAAATGAGAAAGGAATTAATGGGTCTTTCTAACTTTAATTTCTTGTTCTCCGTATTCATTTGGATACCGCGAGTCTCAGTCATATCTCCAAGGCTAAAAGATGCATATACTTGGACCTCACTATCAGGCATTGAGCTGTCTGATGATATGGATAATATCGGTTTGGATAAAAATTCAAACCCGGCTTCAAGTCCTGAAGTTTCAAGGTTATCAGCCAATTCATCCAAAAAACCAGCCTTTTGCCTCCATCTGGATAGATTGGAAGAATTAGCCACGATCACATATACATTCGGGGCTAGTTCACTTTTATCTTCCTGGATTATTTTTTGAGAATACAGGGCTGAAGCAAGTTTTTGTGAAATTTGATCTTCAGGTTTTCCAGACGGTATGAATTTCACCAAACGTTCTTCGATGAATGATTTTAATCGTGCTTCCAGATCATCAAGTGTACTCAATCTTCGTTACCCTTTTTTCAATATTTTTATTAAACATTATAGAGGCGGGGAAAGTTTTGTGCAAGGTCAAATAGATTAGATATGGGGGGGTACTCTGGCAAAGAAATATTTTGTTCTGGTTAGCGAAATATGATCCATCAAGATTATTAATTTGAACATAATTAATTAGCTCTTGTTGATCTATCATGAATGCGGTTAAGAAACTGCTTACACCTGAGAGAAAAAAGATTAATTTCAACAAAAATTCTAAATATATCCAAGACCACATTGGATATTCTTAGCCCTAGAAAATAGTCAATTTTGTTCCAACAAATTTAGAATATTTCAAAAAGAAAAGGCTTATTACATATCTAAAGAAGGATTCTTTTTATCCTCAACTAATACATGGCAGAATTTATCGAAGTTCTACTTTGCTATCATGTCGCTTGCAGTATCCAGAGCAAGGATTTCATCCTTGGTTAATCTCCAGCCAACAGCTCCATTATTTTGTTGAACCTGTTTCAGGTTTTTTGCGCCTGGTATGGGCAAAGTACCTTTACAAATCAGCCAGTTTAATGCCACCTGATTGGGGGTTTTATTTCCATGTCCATTTCCAATTTCAGTCATCATTGCAAGAAGTGGCTTAATCTCTTTTATCAAACTGGAAAAACGTGGACCCCTGGCGCCTGGGGGAGGAGATTCGGGAGAATATTTTCCTGTTAGCAACCCTTGGGCTAATGGGCTATAAGCAATTACACGAACGCCAAGCTCCTGGCAACGAGCTAATAATCCGTTTTTTTCGATCTGTCGGTTGAGAAGATGATATTCGACCTGATTGGATGCCAGTTTGATTTGGCGATTGGATAGGGCATTATATGCCCGTTTTGTTTGGCTATTGTTAAAGTTTGAAACCCCTATAGCAATTGTATTACCGGATCTAACTTCTTTAGCCATCGAATCCATTAAGGATTCAATCGGTAATAAGAATAATGGCCAGTGAATCTGATATAGGAACACATGGTCCAATTGCAATCTGTTTAAACTGTTTTGCAATGCCTTATGCAGTGAATTTTTAGAGAATCGCCATGGATAGGGAAAGAATTTGGTTGCAATAAAAACAGGTTTTCCCGTTGTCTTCAGAAGTTTTCCTAATATCTGTTCAGAACGTCCTTGACCGTAGACTTCAGCAGTATCGAAGAAATTTACACCTGCATCCAAACATGCTTGAAAAGCAGCCTCAATATCTTCATCATTATAACTTCCACCATAATTCCAGAAGAATCGATCCCCCCATGCCCAAGCTCCAACTCCAATTTCAATATTATCTAAAGAACGAGAATCTTCTATAGATTGTTCATTCATTGTACCTCAGAGTTATTAAGTACATAAATAATCGAGAATTCTATCATGTATCTTGCCTATTCGGGGTATACATGTTGCCTAAAGCAGGATAAAATCGATTAATATTCTTTTTTTGAACTAATGGAACTCCAGCCGCTTGACAATGTGAAGCGGCTGGCGCTCCCTGAGTTCGGGAGGCAGGATGACAATTAACTTGTGTGGGGAACCTACAGAATCACCAGCTGATCTGGCCAGACGATTAGCTTTACCCTTTTCAGATTTGCGTTTATTAACTCGTGCATTAACACATCGTTCCTATGTAAATGAACACGATGAAGCATTATCGGATAACGAAAGACTCGAGTTTCTGGGGGATGCAGTGCTCGATTTTATTGTGGGGTCCTGGTTATTTAACCATTATCCTGAAAAACCAGAAGGAGAATTAACTCGGATGAGGTCAGCCTTGGTCCGAACAGAACAGTTGGCTGAGTTTGCCAGGCAGTTAAACTTGAGTGCTGCGATGAGACTTGGACGAGGCGAGATACAAGCTGGAGGTCGGGAGCGAGACATTTTGTTATGTGGAACATTTGAGGCATTGGTCGGAGCATTATATTTACAAACAGACATAAAAACAGTCCAGATATTTATCCATGGTTTATTGGATAAAACAAAGGAAAAGTTCCTTTTTCAAACCGATTCTTTTGACCCTAAAAGTACACTGCAAGAGTGGTCCCAAGCCAATAAATTGGGTATTCCAAAATATATTACAGTAAACACTTCAGGACCAGATCACGAAAGATCATTTGAGGTAAATGTACTGATAAGCGAAAAGATCTATGGAACTGGGATGGGTCATAGCAAGCAAATTGCTTCTCGACTGGCTGCTCTTAATGCCATTGAATCGATAAATGATCTTTTAGGATAGATAAACACAATTATGCCATTACGATTAAAATCGCTCGAGTTACATGGATATAAGACATTCGCATCCAGAACAAGGTTTGAATTTTCGGATGGAATTACTGCTATTGTTGGACCGAACGGATCAGGAAAATCAAATATTGCTGATGCGTTGCGTTGGGTTCTTGGAGAACAATCATACTCAATTTTACGCGGGAAAAAGACAGAAGATATGATTTTCTCTGGCTCTGAAAATAGATCTCGAGCAGGTATGGCTTCTGTATCGATCATATTTGATAACGCTGATAATTGGTTACCTGTAGATTTCTCAGAAGTTGATTTAGCTCGAAATGCTTATCGTGATGGTCGGAATGATTATTTGTTAAATAGTCAACATGTTCGTTTGCGGGATATCAATGAATTACTAGCCCAATCAGGGTTAAGCGAGAGGACTTATACCATTCTGGGTCAAGGGCTTGTAGATGCTTCACTGGCATTAAAAGCAGATGAAAGACGACGTCTTTTTGAAGAAGCAGCCGGCATTGGCCTTTATCGATCTCGTCGTGAGGAAGCCCTTAGGCGATTGGATACAACCCGACGTAATCTTGATAGGGTATTGGACATACTTGCAGAACTGGGACCTCGTTTGCGAAGCCTGGAGAAACAAGCCAAGCGCTCCCAGGATTACCTTCAAGTCCAGGCAGATTTACATGATTCATTACGTGAATGGTATGGTTACCACTGGAACCGCGCCCAAAGAGAAATGAACGAATCCCGGGACTTGGCACTATCCCATGACGCAAAATTACAGGAAGTACGTGAAGCCCACCAGGATATTCGTCAGAAATTTTCAGAATTCAGAGACAAGTTGCAGAGTCTCCGCTCACAATTAAATTCGTGGCACCGCGAGTCATCCAAATTACATAATAATAGAGAAAATATTAGTCGTGAAATGGCTGTCCTCGAGGAAAGAAGAAGAGCGCTAATTGAAAATAAGCAAAATGCATTGGTTGAATTAAACCGCTTAGAAGTGGAAATCGGGGCAACAAAAGATCGATTGATTGAAGTTACAAACGACTCAGACCTTTTACAACAAGAATGTAATGAATCTGAATCACAACTCGAGGCATCACAAAGTAATCTCAATTCAAAAAAATCTGAAAGGAAGCAATCTGAAGAGTTGCTTGATAAAACAAATAGTGATATTGTAAAAACTTTAAACCGACAAAATCAGATTAATGCTCAACTGGGAGAAATGTTAAAGAGAATTGATTTACAGCAACAAAAATTAGATAACATTAATGAATCCATGACCGGGGCTCATGAGAAAGTAGAACTCTCAGAAGATTATTATTCGAAAAATATGGTCAATCGTGAGCAAGCAGAATTAGCTCACAAAGGGATAGAGAAAAAAATAGCTGGAGCGAAATTACAAATTCAAAAATTAGAATCTGAGAAATATACACTTGAAATTGAATTAAAGGATTTGTCATCGCAAGTTACTCGATTAAAGGCGCAACAGGAGGTTTTGCAACAAGCAGAACTATCCCTAATTGGTTTTGCCGATGGTGCCCGCCTGGTTATGGAATCTGCCAGGAAATCTGATGTAAAAACAGGAGTACAGGCATTAAGTTCTTTATTGGATGTGCCAGCCAAATTTGAAAAAGCTGTTGCGGCAGCTTTGGGCGAATTCGTGGATTCTGTAATTTGCCAATCAGATTCTGAAATTGAAAACGCCATCGAACTCCTTGAGCCTGATAAATCTGGGAGAGCGATGCTGCTTCCATCAGATAGACTTATATCATTGGGAGAAATTAAGACTCCACAAGATAAAGATTGTCTCGGCTTGGCTGGTGATTTCGTAAATATTATTCCAGAATTCAGACCTGTGATTGATTATTTGCTCGGTCGTGTTATCGTTGTAACCAATCGACACACAGCAAGAAGGTTAATTAGTAACATTCAAAAAGATTTGAAAATTGTTACGTTGGCAGGAGAGGTTTTTTATGCAAGTGGTCCAGTCCAGATTGGTAAGCAATCCAATACTGGGATATTAAGCCGAACTCGACAAAAAAGAGAGATTCAGGAAGAATTAATTAAAAAAGAAAGAAAATTGGAACAAGTTTTAGTTAATGTCCAAGAAATTGTTCAGAAGATTGCATCATTACAAGAGAAACTTAATAAAGATGATGAGAAATTTCGAAAAGCTCTTTCTCATTTGGAAATTAGTAGAAATATTGAAAGAAAAGCCAAAGACGATCTGGAGTTAGCTAAACTAAATCTCGATTGGCTGACAGATCAATATGTTAGTATTAAGGAAGAAATTGAAACTGCAAAATCTCAATTGCACAAATTAAACCAGGATTTTCAAATAGCCGGAGATGAACACAAGCTTCTTAAGGAATCTGCACGAACCCAAGCGAGATTTCTAGCAGATATAAATATTACAGAATTTAGCGAACAAGTTGCTTATTGGAGAACACAGCTGGCAGTGGCGAGGCGTGCTCTAAGCGATGTGCAGAAGCGGAGGACTGAACATTTAGAAGTATTAAATAGTCTGGAAGAACATAAGAATAATACTCTGAATAAGTTGAACGAATATAATTTTTCAATCACATCCTTGGATTCAGAAAAAATTAGATCGCGTGAGCTCGAGAATGAATTAAATGGACAGCTTGAGAAACTACGAGTTTTAATCGACCCAGCAGAAGCAGATTTGGAGAATGCAGAGCTTCAAGAAGTTGAATTACAACAAGAAGAGATTCAAAGTCAGCACACACTGGCATTAGCAGAAAAATATTACAACCAGAGCCAGTTGGATTATGGACGAAAACAAGAAGCAGTAGCTAATTTGCGCCAGAAAATCGAGGATGATTTTGGATTGGTTTCACTTGAATATGCAACGAATGTGGATGGTCCAATTCCTTTGCCATTTGATGGTTTGGTTGAACATATGGTTACCGTGGATGTTCTGCCATCTGACTTGGAAGAGACTCTCGCTCGTCAACGAATGCTCTTAAGACGGATGGGTCCTATTAATCCTGAAGCACAACAGGAATATGAATCAGTATCAGAAAGACATAAATTCCTTGATTCTCAATTGGAAGATTTGAAAAAAGCAGAAATCGATATTAGAAAGGTAATTTCAGAATTAGACGAAATTACAAGACAGGAATTCTTAAAAACTTTTTCTGCGGTTGCAGATGAATTTAAAAAAATATTCCATCGATTATTTGGGGGAGGATCTGCCAAATTGATGTTAACAGATCCGGAAAATTTAAATGAAACAGGTATTGATATTGAAGCCCGATTGCCTGGAAAGCGTGAACAGGGATTGGCTTTATTGTCCGGTGGAGAACGAAGTCTGACAGCGATTGCTCTAATCTTCTCATTATTGAAAGTATCTCCAACACCTGTTTGTGTGATGGATGAAGTTGATGCCATGTTAGATGAGGCTAATGTTGGTCGATTTCGAGATCTTGTCAGTGAGTTAAGCACTGAAACACAATTTATTATCATTACCCATAATCGGAACACAATCCAGGCTGCAGACGTCATTTATGGTGTGACAATGGGTCGGGATTCTGTAAGTCAGATAATTAGCTTAAAGTTGGATGAAGTAAACGATGAAATGTTGCGAGGTCAAGCAGTCCGGTGATGATTATAAAAAAAGGAAAAGCGATTGACTTTGATGTCAATCGCTTTTTTATTTAAGTGATGCAAAATCACTCTATCCGAGAAAATCTTGTAAAGTCGGATCAACCGGGATACGATCCATATAATAATCATATATGGTTAGATCTGAATTTGATCTGATCTCAGCAACCCAATCAGAGAAAAATTGATCTGTTTGATCCTTATATTCATCTGCAGTAAGTGGGCGTTCCTCATGTCCAATAACTTGGATGATATGGTACCCGAATTGTGATTGGACAGGTTGGCTGATATCACCGACTTTTAAATTAAAAGCGGCATCTTCAAATTCAGCAACCATTCTTCCCCGTGGGAACCAACCCAGATCTCCACCAACTGATCCACTGCCGGTGTCACTCGAATATTCAAGGGCAAGTTCTGTCCAATCGCCACCATTAACAAGGAGCTGACGGACTTCATTCGCCGTGGTTTCATCTGAAACCAATATATGCCGTGCCCAGACTTCGTCAGCTAAAGCTGGAACTTCGGAAGTAATTTCTGCATACAGTTTATTACGGTATAAATCATCTTCAAATAATTTCCTTACATCCGCTTCAGAAAAACCGAATCCCTTATAATTGTCCAAAGCCAACTGGTATTCTCCTTGATAACCTTCCAGAGTATAGGGCGTAGATGAAGGGGTGATCGAAGGGATTGTTGTAGGTGTAGCAGATGAATCTGGTGTAGAAGTTGCTGCCAGTGTTGCGGTTGGGAAAGGAGAAGGGGTTGGAGAGGGGGGGACTAATGCCTTTTCGGTTGCATTTAAGGTGGGGAAGATAACGGAAGTTGGAACGATGGTTGGTGTTGGAGTCCCATCAGGGAAATATCCAAAAGCCTCTTGAATAGCCTTATCAATTTCCTCAGCTGAAATCGAAAGTCCTCTCCTTTGTGCTTCTTGACGAATGATGATATTATCCACCATCTGGTTTAACACGCTCTCACCAAGTGAGGCAGTATCATCAAGTTGAGTTTGAATTTGCTGAAGGGTGCCTCCAATCGTTGAATCAGTGTTTGGGTCAATCCCAAACATTTGAGCAAATTGGTAGTATTGCATATATTGAGAAATTAACTGTTGCCGGGTCAACCTTACATGTGATTGAAAAGCCTCAGTAGTAATGCTTTCTCCTCCAACCTTCGCGACTGGTTGCTTCGCGCGTAATACAGTTTGACTGAGAATACCATAACCTATTAAGATGATTACAACCACAACAATACTAATTGTTACATAAGCAATAGTTCGGATTTGCTGACGTTCTTTTTGTAACCTTGCGATGTGTTTTTTACTTACAATTTTGGATGGCGTTTTTTTTGCCATATTCGCCTCACTTATAAAATAATCCGGGGTATGGGAAAAGAATATTGCTCATACCCCGGGGTGGTTAATTATTAATGGCTAGCGGTCTTCTTCTGCTTGGTCACCAGTAAAAGGAAGCAATGCGACATGGCGGGCGCGCTTAATGGCTTTAGCCAATGCTCTTTGATGAAGAGCACAGGTTCCTGTTTGTCGGCGTGGTCGTATTTTTCCTTCTTCTGTAATCAAGCGACGGAGAAGTTCAGTTTGCTTATAATCTATTTTTAAATTTTTATCAGCGCAAAATTGACAGAATTTAGGTCTTGAAAAATATTTTCTTTCGCCTCGTTGCTGATGTTCGTTATTATCGTATTGTTCCATGGATATTTACTCCGTTGTTGGTCTTAGTTCGAATTAGAAGGGGAATTCATCTTCATCAATCCGTTTAATAATTTCATCTTGTACATTAACATCTTCATCCTGTTCTGTGGCTGTTCCACGGCGGTCGCCTATGATTAACATTTCGGATGCAACAACTTCAGTTGTTGTGTGCTTATTTCCTTCCTTGTCATCCCATCTTCTGGTTTGCAATCGCCCTTCAATATAAACTTGTTGACCTTTAATCAAATGCTGTTTGCAGATTTCCGCCAGGTTCTCCCAGGCGACAATATTGAACCATTCAGTTTCACTATGGCGTTCCCCATCTGAGGTGGTCCATGTGCGGTTTGTGGCAAGAGAGAAAGATGTAACAGGGCGTCCGGATGAGGTAAAGCGCATTTCAGGATCTCGTCCCAAATGACCAATAAGCATGACCTTATTTAAACCGCGACTCATTTTATTCACCTTCCAGTTGTGCAGTACAAGGATTTTCCGACATATTATTCAACTACAGTAATCATATAACGCATCAGCGGTTCAAGAAATCTTAAATATTGTTCCAACCCAATAACGCTGGTTGGTGGCATGGATGTGTTAAATAAAACATATTGACCTTCGCGTTGCTTGTTGATTGCATAGGCCAATCTTCGGCGACCCCAAACGTCTGTTGTTTCTATCTCGCCTTTTAATTCTGTTATCCATCCTTTAATTTTTTCAATGGAATCATTAAAAGCAACTTCATCCAGATCTGGATGGATAATACACATGAGCTCATATTTATGCATTGGGAACCTCCTTTCCTCGGGATTGTTCTCAGACATCACCGCAGGGAGCTGAGAACGGAAAGCCCACTCAACGCATGGGCTGAGTGAGATTAGCCTAAAGTTTACTACACAGTATCACTTTTGCGAAGAGGTGGTTTTGCTGGCTGGAAGGATGTAAATTGGGTTGCTATAAATCCAACCTCTTCGCTTTCCTAAAAAGTTACGATGTACTTCCACTCTATATACTCCGGGTTCTTTGGTGGTGAGCACAAGGTTCTGCTTTCTGGTTTTCGTAATGATCTTCCCATCTTTTAACAAACTGATTTCTGCTTTTCCAGGTATTTGGATTTGAAGTGTGATACTGCCATCCAATTCAATTACGTCCCCCATAATGACTTCCTTATCCTTGCTGTGGGCTGAAAAACGAAAGCCTCGTGTTGAAGCGGGTAAATCATAACCAACAAAAGCATTTCCATTTGCAAGAGATTCGTATAGGATGCGACTGTCGGAAATATAGTTGCCACATAAGGCTTTTGAAGTTAATAGATGGGTATTTATTGCCGAAAAATGGAATCTATAGGGAAAAATTGTTCTTCGAATCGGACCCATGCGCATAGGTATCGCGTGAGAATCTGACCCTCCGATGGCAACAACAGGTTTACCTTTTGCAAGTAGTAAATCCCAAATCTTTAAAGTATCAGGAAGGGGACCATGCGCGATTAGCTCTGGAAAAAAAGCATATATTAATGCCCCTAATCTACTTTTTACTGTGGTTTTAAGTTCACTGAGGCCATTCCATAATTCTATGCCTGTAAATCCATTGATCTCCCAATCTACCCACGAAATATCTGATTCGTTAAAAATTGGAAGTTCCGGATCAATGGGATGAGCAATAAAAGATAAGCCCCCATTGCTTTTTACACGGTCTATAAGTTCTTGAGAGTTTTCTGCATAGATTGCCATCTCATCGGAAACTCCAAATACCAGAAGATGATTTTTCTGGGGTATACGACCTTGATCATGTATTTCTTCTCCGGTCAGGAGGAGGGTTTTTTGTCTATTCTTGCTAATGTATCCAGACAAGTTATGGACAAGTACATTGTGATCTGTGATTATGATCGCATCAAGATGAGAGTCAATCGCATCCTGTGCAATTTCCGAGTGATGACCACTACCGTCCGAATAGGTTGTGTGGATGTGAAGGTTAATGACTAATTCTTGCATTATTTTTGCAATCCAAAATCAATAAGAAAATAGTAATTTAAAAAAACAAAGAACATGGAAGGTTGGAATGAAATTGTCCTAATAATTTTTTTCCTTGTGAACGAGTATTAATCTTGCTAATAAATATTAAATGACAAATGAACGAGATATTTATATCATAACGGTTGATGATGTAATTGTCTACTTGAGATCTCAAAAAGCCATAAAATTATGAGGAAGAAGATTACTCTTAAGGGAAAAATAATTCCAAGTCGGGTATTCTTCGTTTGTTCTGTTTCTTCGTTAGAATAATTTAAGGAGGATGGTTTTTTACACTTAAAGGATAAATAATAGTGTCAATAAGGATACTTGTCAAACTGAAAAGGACAGAGTAAGATATGAATATGGATCAGTTAAAGAATAATTATAAGAAAGTTGCCTATGCTTTTGGTATTATTATTCTTATTATTGTTGTTGTTAGATTTCAACAACGTATAAGCGAAATGAATCATCTTGAAGGGCAACGAAATTTGATCCAGACCCAGGAAGCATTTGTGATACAAACTCAGGAAAGCCTGATAGCAAAACTTGCTTATGTAAATTCTGACGAGGCAGTAAAAGCTTGGGCTTATAGTGAAGGACGTTGGTATTTACCGAATGAAACTCCAATAATAATTGTGCCAGCTGGAAATGCAACTTCTACCCCTGATGGATTAGAGGAAACACCAATTAAAACAATTGAGAACTGGCAAGTATGGTGGGAACTTTTTTTTGGAAAAAAAAATTAAAACCAGAGTATATTTTGGGGGAGAAATAATCTAATAAAAATCCATCCAATTTATTACAAGTCATTATCCAAATCTGAATAAAGAAACCTAATTACAGAATGTGGTAGTGTAAGGGTGATCAAGGATCTAATATTGGAAGAAAAGAATTGAATTATTTAATTAAATATGGGCAGAACAAATAGGGATCCCAATTATTCGAATTTGCCTAAGGTATAATCTTTTAAATTACTTATATATGGATGAATAATGAAACGCTACCTTTACTTCACAGTTTTTGCATCCGGGATGACAACCTTGGCAGCCGAACTTTCAGCTTCGCGTTTGCTGGGAAATGTTTTTGGGACAAGTAATCTGGTCTGGGCGGCAATCATCGGATTGATCTTGATCTATTTGACATTGGGGTATAGTCTTGGAGGGCGTTGGGCTGATAGATCACCCTCACCGAAAACAATGTATTCTATCCTGGCATGGGGGGCTTTCAGCATTGGCGTTGTTCCCTATATCGCCACTCCTGTATTGAGAGTAGCAGCCAATGCTTTTGATGGGTTACAGGTTGGTATCCTGGCTGGGGCATTTGTTGCCGTCCTTGTTTTGTTCAGTGTCCCGATTACTCTTTTAGGAATGATATCTCCATTTGCAATTCGCTTGAGCATGAACGCTGCCAGCGAAGCAGGAAAGGTATCCGGATCGATTTACGCAGTCTCAACACTTGGGTCATTTGTAGGTACTTATTTACCTGTTTTGGTTTTGATCCCAATCATCGGAACAAGTAAAACTTTCCTTGTATTCAGCTTGTTCCTTTTGTTTGTGGCTTTGGTTGGTTTGGGGTTAAGCAGTGGAAGAAAAGTGATGTTGCCATATTTGTTAATGGTGGTAGTGTTAGCTTTTCTGGGTATCATTGCAGGAAATTCCTTCATTAAGAATGCAGAAGGGCAAGTCTTCGAAGCTGAATCTGCATATAATTACATTCAGGTTTTAGAAAAGGACGGTTACACATATCTAAGATTAAATGAAGGCCAGGGAGTGCACTCAATATACAAACCTGGAGAGTTAAATTATGGTGGACCCTGGCAACAATTCTTGGCGGGTCCTTTTTTTTATGAGGATACATACCCTGAGGATGTCAGTCGCATGGCAATAATCGGACTGGCAGCCGGGACAACTGCAAGACAAGCTTCAGCAGTATTTCCGAATGTCGAAATAGATGGTTATGAATTGGACCCAAAGATTGTTCAAGTTGGCATCGAATATTTCGATATGATATTGAAAAATTTAAATATTTATTTAGAAGACGGACGATGGGGTTTAACAACCAGTCCTAATATGTATGAGATTATTGCAGTGGATGCATATCGACCACCTTACATTCCATGGCATATGACAACAAAGGAATTTTTTCAAGTTGTTTTTGAACATTTAAGTGCAAAGGGAGTCTTGGTAATAAATGTCGGTCGTGCGCCAAATGATCGACGCTTGATCGATGGTTTGGCATCAACGATCGGGTCTGTCTTCCCTTCAGTTTATGTAATGGATATTCCTGGCACTTTTAATTCCATGATTTATGCAACTCGTCAACCCACCCAAAAAGGAAATTTGAATACGAACATGGTCAGATTGGCGATCTCTCAAGGAGTTGACCCATTGCTTGTAACCTCTATTTATGAAACCTGGGTAAACTTGCAACACACTCCCGAAAAAACAATTATTTTCACAGATGATCTGGCTCCGATAGAATGGATAACGAACAACATGGTATTGAATTATGTTCTTTTCGGGGATGTGGAGAATATTCAATGAAATTTATACGTTCAACCTTTTTATTGGTGATCGCTGTTCTTGTACCTGTAGCATTAATCATTCTTGGTATTAGGATTCTCCTTTCCAGTACATTTTTAAATATTGAATATCGGATGCCGGGTTTCCCGGCAGATGATTATGGTTTTTCGCTTGAAGAGCGTTTAAAGTGGTCAAAACTGGCTGTGCAATACTTGGTAAACGATTCGGGCGATGAATTTCTTGGTGATTTAACTTTTTTGGATGGAAAAGCTTTGTACAATGAACGCGAATTGAGTCATATGTCAGACGTAAAAAAAGTGGTAAAACCAGTTTTGAGTATTGGTTATGCATCCTGGATATTATTATTGGGATTTGGATTTATTGCATACCGGATTAAGTGGCAATCTGAATATCTTAGGGGATTGAGACTAGGTGGATTAATCATGATAGGATTGATCTGTGTGATTGGTATTTTCTCAATAATTAGTTTTTGGAATTTCTTTACAATTTTCCATAGTCTTTTTTTTGAAGGTGATAGTTGGTTATTCCTGTATTCTGATACATTAATACGCTTATTCCCTATGCGATTCTGGCAAGATGCCTTCCTGATGGTGGGATTAATAACCTTGGGAGGTAGTTTGATACTGGTTGCATCTATAAAACCCAAAAATTTAATCAAGGGTTAATAATATATGCATTCAACCGCTGCAATTCTCTAGTGTATAATTCCTGTTTGAGGAGATTTTAAATGCCTGTAACTATAAACCTGGATGGAAAGGTTGCACTCATCAGCGGTGCATCCCGCGGAATTGGACGAGCTGTAGCGTTAAAATTATCCGAATGTGGCGCTTCAGTGGTAGTAAATTATTTGAATTCCATTGAAGGGGCAGAAGAAGTAGTTAAAGCCATCATCAAATCCGGTGGTAAAGCAACCGCGATTAAAGCAGATGTATCTGTTTATGAACAGGCTCAAGATTTGATAAAGAGTTCGATCGATTCTTTTGGAAAATTGGATATCCTGGTAAACAATGCTGGAATCACTCGTGATAAATTGATCATGCTCATGACAGAAGAAGAATGGGATGAGGTTCAATCAACTAACCTTAAAAGCACATTTAATTGTTCAAAAGCAGCTGTCAAGCATATGATGCGTAATAGATATGGGCGAATAATCAATATTACATCGGTTGCCGGACAAATGGGGAATGCAGGGCAGACTAACTATTCTGCTTCCAAAGCAGGGCAAATAGGATTTACGAAAGCATTGGCTCGTGAAGTCGCTGTTCGTAACATCACGGTGAATGGAATCGCTGCCGGATATATTGAAACTGACATCTGGAAAAATGTGCCAGAAACTATGCGTGATGCGGTATTAACTTTAATTCCACTAGGACGCAAAGGTTTACCTGAAGAAATTGCGTACGCTGTAGCTTTCCTTGCATCTGACCAGGCTGGTTATATCACTGGTCAGATATTAGGTATTGATGGTGGAATGGCGATGATGTAAACGATTTGGAGGAATTAATGATAGAAAAAAACACCACAGGAAAAACTACCTTAACACCTAATGTTATTTTAACAATTGCAAAAATGGCCGCCTTGGAAGTTGAAGGTGTTAATGCTATGGCGCCGATCCGCTCTGGAGTTCCCAAACTTAAATCAAGAGGAAAAGATGGGGTAAATATCTTGATTGAAGATGACAATGTGTTCGTGAATATTTATTTGGTATTGGATGGAAATTATAATATCCGGGATGTAAGCAGAAAAGTCCAGCTTCAGGTATCCAGAGCCATAATAGAAATGACAGGTCTTGAAGTCGGTCTGGTCAATATCCATATCGAAGATATCGTATACAAGAACGAAGAGGTCTGATTACCCATGAAAGCAAGAACCAGAGCGCGAGGTGTTGCTCTGCAAGCACTTTACGAAATTGATATGGCAAATCATCCGGTTGGCGTAGTCCTGGAAAATCGGCTTGAAGAAGATACACTTAATGATGAACTTCAAGAATTCATCAGGCAAATTGTCGCAGGGGTTGTTCCAATCCGGGAAGAATTAGATCTCGTTATTGAAAAATACGCACCAGAATGGCCTCTTGAACAAATAGCCACTGTTGATCGTAATATAATGCGCATTGCAGTCTGGGAAATAGCCGTCCGAGGAGATTCCCCCCTAAAAGTCATCATAAATGAAGCAGTTGAGCTTGCAAAACTTTATGGCTCAGACAGTGCGCCCCGGTTTATTAATGGAGTGTTAGGGAGCCTGGCTGATCATCAAAATGAAGTTACCCAAGCCATCATATCGCATAAAAAGGTATGAATAATGGAATTTTTGGGTGTTGGTCCAATGGAATTGTTTTTTGTTATTATCCTGGCTTTGATTATTCTTGGTCCGAAGGATATGCAAAAAGCAGGCCGGTCTATGGGGCGCTGGATGAACAATCTGGTGAAATCTGATACTTGGAAATTGGTAAGGCAAGCTTCCAATAAGATTAAATATTTACCAAATGAATTGATGCGGGAAGCAGGTCTGGAAGATATAAAAAAAACCAGCCAGGATTTCAATAAAGAGATAAGTAAGGAGATATCACAAGAGCTAACTGATCCTTTTAAAGCCTGGAAGGAACCAAACATGTCTGCAATAAAACCAGGCGGTAAATCACCGATTTCAGAAAATAAAATTGATCCATCACTCCCAGAAAAAAATAACGGGGGAGATGAGGATGCGTAAAATCCTGGGTGGTTTTTGGAAAATAATTACGTTACCCTTCAGGGCTTTTATCTATTTGATCACAATTCCTGTGCGATTGATAAAACGGGCTAGCGCTTTCTTGAACGATGATCTGGATGAAGGCTCATTACCAGATGCATTTGCAACTTCTTTACAGACTCCATCAGCTTTGCTCGAGCATGTTGATGCTTTGCGAAAACATTTGATGCGTATGCTGCTTGGTCTTGTTGTTGGGATAGCCATAAGTTTCATTTTTACAACTCAAATGGTGGATTTTCTTTCTCTTCCTGTTGGAGGCATCGACGCTCTGAAAGCCATTGATATCACAGAATCTGTCGGTGTGTTTATGAGAGTTGCTTTGTTTGCAGGAATCGCATTGGCATCTCCTTATCTGGCTTTCGAGCTCTGGTTGTTTGTTGCTCCTGGTCTCAAACCTAGCGCTCGAAAATTAGGTTTGATCGGGATACCCCTTTCAACATTGTTGCTGATTACTGGTATGCTATTTGCTTATTACTTTCTGTTGCCTTCAGCCTTACCATTCTTATTAAATTTTATGGGAATTGAAACCATACCACGTCCATCGTCATATATAAATTTTGTCTCTGGATTATTACTTTGGATTGGTGTTGCATTTGAATTTCCTTTAGTGATATTTGTGCTTTCCTTAATGGGAATTGCCAAACCAAAATTCATGGCTCAACAATGGAAGATAGCAATTATCGTTATTGCTATTATCGCAGCTTTGATCACTCCAACAGTTGACCCGGTAAATATGGCTCTAGTAATGGGACCGATGATCATTCTTTATTTTTTAAGTATCGGTCTAAGTTATCTGGCTTCATTCAGCAGGATAAAATCTGCAGAAAATAAAACTTGAATTTAGATCATCCAAAACTTTCCACTGGAATACTAGTGATTTGAAGGGAATAAGGTTGAACATGAAATGTAATAACCACACCGTAATTAAAATTGCATTTATATTCCTCCTTCTAACAGCATTATTATATGGTTGCCAGTTTAATGTTACAGGGGATGGAACTCCATCATCATCAGCATCCTATCCGATCCCGCCGAAACCTCCACCTCAACCGATGGCAGAGATCTTTTTTGCAGCGACAATCCCAACTCCGTTATTAGCTGGCGAAACTCTTGTTTTGAGTATAGTAGATGAAGTAACAGGTCTGGCATTGAATCCAACTAATTACGTCATGCAATCCGGGGACAGCTTACATTATTATGTTGCCATACCTTTGGTTGTAAACAGTGTTGTGAAATATCGATATGTTAGACAATCTGAAACCCCGATAATAGAAGATAAATCCAATGATCAGGCGGTGAGATACCGGTTATATTTTGTTGGTGGACCAGGGGAAGTGATGGATACAATATCGAGTTGGAGTGACAGTGCCTTTTTGGGGGAAGTTGGCAGGATAACAGGGCGCGTAGTATCCAGTACGGATGGAAGCGGTTTACCAGAGATTCTCATTAGTGCAGGTGGTAATCAAACTTTGAGCGATTCGAATGGTGAATTTGTGCTTGAAGGTTTACCTCCGGGAACACAAAACCTGGTTGCTTATTCTCTGGATGGCCGTTACCAAACTTTCCAACAAGGTGCATTGATATCTGCCAACAAGCGCACCCCGGTAAACTTAAGCATGACTCCAGCCTTGTTAGTAAATGTGGTTTTTACGGTCATCGTACCAGGAAACACTATCCCTACAGCCCCTATTCGTTTTGCTGGTAATCTTTATCAATTAGGAAATTCTTTTGGTGATTTGGAAGGTGGGATCAATGGAGTGGCAGCTAAAATGCCGGTCTTATCTCCCATGTTGGATGGTCGCTATACCCTCTCATTAATGTTACCGGCTGGAGCGGATATTCACTATAAATATACTCTGGGGGATGGTCTTTGGAACGCTGAGCATCAAGTTGATGGGAATTTTAAGATTCGACAATTGATCGTTCCCAACTCTGATGGATTTGTACAGGATGTTATTGATACCTGGCAATCTGGTCCTTCAGCACCAATCCTTTTTGAGGTAACTGCCCCTCATGACACCCATCCGACCGATATTGTCTCAATACAATTTAATCCTTACAATTGGACAGAACCTCTTCAGATGTGGCCTTTGGGGAATAATAGATGGGTATATCAACTCTTCAGTCCTTTGGATATGTTGGATTCATTTGAATACCGTTATTGTCGAAACGATCAATGTGGTATTGCAGACGATTCTGTAACACCAGGTAATGTCTTGGGTAGGAAAATAGCTACTAGTTTAACACCACAAAATATTCAAGACACTATTAATTCATGGGATTGGTTTTCAAATGAGTCTACTGAAATTAACCAAGTAAGTAATGTGCATTCAAAAGACTTTGATTTCTGGGCAGGAGTTGAATTCCAAGATGATTACAATCCATCTGAGCAACCCTGGTTAACCCATGCGTTACAAGATATAAGAAATATGGGGTCGAATTGGGTCGTTCTATCCCCTTCCTGGACTTATACAGGAATGAATCCTTCTGAATTCTCACTGATTCCCGGCCAGGATCCGCTTGGTATCGATGTAAGTGCAACTATTAACCAGGCACATGCACTAAATTTAAATACAGCTATCTTTCCAAGTGTGAATTTCCCAATATCTGCGGATGATTGGTGGATGAGTGCTTCTCGTGACCTAAATTGGTGGGATGCCTGGTTTACACGGTATCGTGCATATTCACTATATTATGCCGATCTGGCAATGGCGAACAGTGCCCAAGCCTTGATATTGGGGGGTGATTGGGTCGGACCCTCCTTACCAGGAGGTATTTTGTCTGATGGCAGCAGTTCAAATATACCTGCTGATACTGAAACTCGTTGGAGCAGATTGATCGCTGAGGTTCGACAGCACTTTGATGGCTTGGTATTTTGGGCGGTTGATTACCCGGGAGGAATATTTAATGCACCCGGATTAATTTATGAAGTAGATGGAATTTATTTGCTTTGGCATGCACCTCTTTCAAATGTAGATAATCCTTCAATAGAAGATTTACAAATTTCTGCTGGAGCAAAGTTGGACAATGAGATCAGGTCAATTCAAAGTACATTTCAGAAGCCATTGGTTCTGTCTGTAGCTTACCCTGCTATCACAGGAACATCCAAAGCCTGCATCCCGGATGGTAGCGGTGGATGCCAGCCCTGGTATTCCCTCAACCAGCCTATATCTGATTTTGATTTAATGGAATTAAATTTACAGGATCAATATAATGTCTACCTGGCGTTGTTAATGTCAATAAATGAAAGAGATTGGGTTAACGGCTTTATCAGCCGGGGGTACTATCCCCCCGTTGCTTTGCAGGATCCTTCTGCATCCATTAATGGAAAACCAACAGCTGGTTTATTAAGTTACTGGTTTCCGCGCTTATTGGGAACAGTGAAATAGAAAGTAATAAACCATAGAAAATAACTGATGTAGGAGATTATTATGAAACCTGGATTACTCGAATTACTTATTATCTTGTTGGTTGTTGTTCTTCTTTTTGGTCCTGGGCGGATCGGAAAAATTGCAGGTGAGTTGGGCAATGGAATCCGTTCGTTTCGTGATGGATTAAGGTCTAAGAATGTGAAGAAAGAAGATGCCTCAGAAAATAATAATGATGAAGAAACAAAATGACTTTTAATAACTAGAATAAGAGAAGTAAAAAAATATTTTTAAGATTTAATCAAAAAGGAAGTGATATAGGTTTGATGTCACTTCCTTTTTGATTGGAAGCGAGATTATTAGGGTTTCATTAGACTCAATTATTTTGGATTGAAGGGAGTATCTATTTGTTATAATTGGGAAATATCATAAAAGAAAAAGCCCATTCACTTCCATATTGATGAATATTATGAATTCATTTGGAATTAGCATTGCAACCATCGTTTTCTAATAAAAATTAAATTAGTATATGAATAACAATACACTCAAAAAAAAATTTCTATCCCGAAGGGATTTTCTCATGCTTTCTGGTTTGGGTCTGGGTGCTGTAGCAGCGAAGCCAATTAAACAACGTTTGCCGCAGATTGAATTCCCAGAAGGAGATTTGCTTGGAAGAAATTGTACTGGTGGGATTGCAATTATACGAGCAAAACCGGATGTCAATAGTCCTATCATTAAAGAAGTTTATGAAGATACTGTATTCCCATGGCTGAGAGAGGTTAGTGCGGTAAACTCTGACCTAAATCACTATATTCAACGTTGGGTGGAAACTCCCGATGGGTATATTTATTCTCCTACATTGCAACCAGTCCGTAACCTAACCAATCAGCCGATGCAATATCTTCCGGATGGAGAAGAAGGTTTTTGGGCTGAAGTGACAGTACCATATGTGGATATTTACCTTGATAATCCTCCTGCCAGGTCACCAGGAGTAAAAGCCCTGATCGAGAGAGGGCTCCCCACCCGGCTATATTACAGCCAGGTAATGTGGATAGATCAGATAAAAACCGGAAATTCCGGAAATATCGTTTATCATCTTAATGAGAATGAAAAACATGGATATGGTTATGGAGACGTTTTCTGGGCTGAAGGGCAGGCATTTCGCCCTCTCACAGATGAAGATATAACGCCAATCAACCCTGATCTGGATCCAGCTGAGAAAACCATCAAGATTAATTTGACTTATCAAACATTATCTTGTTTCGAAGGGGAAAAGGAAGTGTATTTCTGCAGAGTCTCAACGGGTGGTGGAGATTTTGCCACACCAATTGGTGATTTTGTTACCTGGCGTAAGTCGATAAGCATACATATGGCTGCCGGAACAGTTGATGCCGGGTATGATACACCAGGTGTGTCGTGGTCAACATTTTTTGTGGGCACAGGTGTAGCCATTCATTCTACATACTGGCACAATCAATTCAGCGAAAAGCGTTCTCATGGTTGTGTTAATTGCCGTCCCGAAGATGCCAAATGGATTTTCCGTTGGACTAATCCATTTGTTTCATTGGATGAAAGTGATATACAATGGACGGATTGGCAAAAAGGGAGTACACGCGTGATCGTTGAAGAGCGGCTTTACTAATTATTTTGCTCAATAATCCAATTCTAAACGAGGTTTTTTGATGGATATTTTTAATGTTAGTGCTGGAATTGCATTTCTGGCAGGTTTGGCTTCCTTCCTGTCACCATGTGTGCTTTCCCTTGTCCCGGCTTATATTGGATATCTAGGTGGTAGAGCTGCCAGTGGTGCAAGTCATGCCAAGAATAGATGGATCACTTTTTCGCACGGTGTAGCCTTTGTTGTTGGCTTTACTCTGGTTTTTCTCTTATTCAATATTGTTGCATCAGCCCTGGGGGGATTACTTTATGATATTCGAAATATGATTGCAAAAATCGGTGGATTGATCGTAGTCATCTTTGGTCTGCACATGATAGGTATTATTCGGATACCATTCCTGCAATATGACGTTCGTGTTCATTCATCTGTAAACCAAAACCTGGGTTATCTCTCATCAGTATTGATGGGTGTCTTTTTTTCAGCGGGTTGGTCGCCTTGTGTCGGTCCTGTATTGGGAACGATATTAACTTTATCTGCAAACGGTGGAAATTTATGGGTAGGAACCATGCTAGGTCTGGCATATTCAGCTGGATTGGCTATCCCGTTTCTGATAGCTGCCCTGGGTATAGGATGGGTGACAACGATTCTTAGAAAATATGGAAGAATGATGCATTTTGTTGAGATCATTATGGGAATTTTACTGGTTGTGATAGGAATATTGTTGATAACTGGTAATTTTGCTTTACTTGCTCCGAATGGTATTGGCATCGATTTTGGACTTTAGGATAAATCAATGATTAATGTCACTATTTACGTGAAAGATAATTGCCATTTATGTGAACAGGCTATTTCTTACCTGAATGGACTTCAAAGCAAGATCCCTCACAAACTGGCGACAATTGATATTGATTCTGATCCGGCTATGAAAGAGAAGTTCGCATTGGATATACCAGTTATTGAAGTTGGACCATATAGAATTAAATACCCGTTTTCAAATCAAGACCTGGAAATGACCTTGATGGCAGCTCTGGATCGAAAATCTCAACTGGAGAGAGTTGATGATCAAAGATATCACCATGCTGTTGAACGAGGGAAGACAGTCACACGGGCAGATAAAATATCCCTCTGGATTAGCAAGAACTATTTGCTAATAATAAATTTATTCGTTTTATTATATGTTGGCATACCGTTCTCAGCTCCAGTATTTAAGAAAATCGGCGCTGACGGTGCTGCGGAAGTAATATATCGTGTATACAGACCTCTGTGCCATCAGTGGAGTTTTCGATCCTGGTTTTTATTTGGTGAACAGGCTTTCTACCCACTTGAAGCTGCGAAAATGCCCGGAGTCTTAACTTTCGAAGAGGTTAGCGGCATTACAGATATAAATGACCCTGGCCGCTTGCAAGCCAGATTATTTGAAGGAAATGAGATATTAGGTTTCAAGGTGGCGCTTTGCGAGAGAGATGTTGCAATTTGGGGTTCAATTCTATTATTTGGGCTCATATTTGCAATTTCAAAGCGCAAGATTAAGGGGATACATTGGTTGATTTGGATCATTTTTGGACTTGGTCCGATTGGTTTGGATGGTGTTTCACAGATCATCAGCCAATTAAACCTGCCATTCTTAAGTGGATTGTTGCCTTATCGTGAGAGTACACCTTATTTAAGAACAATGACTGGATTTCTGTTTGGTTTTTTGACAGCCTGGTATGGTTATCCAACAATTGAAGAGGCAATGGCGGACACACGCAGGATATTAACTAAAAAAATTGCCGTAATTTCTCATGATAGGTACGAAAAATAACAAGACAAAGAGTTTGCTATGCCTTTTCTATACAATGAAGGACTAAAATACTTTTACTTTTCATCATTTGAAAAACATGTAAGACATGGTTTTTTTACACGTATTGGTGGCTCCAGCCCAAAACCCTGGGAATCGCTCAATATGGGCGGTACGGTGGGAGATGAAAGTCGAAGGGTTGCACAGAATCGCCAACGAGCGTTTGATGTTCTGAAACTGGATTCTAAAAGTCTATTTGATGCCTGGCAAGTACACAGTGCAACCGTAGCCTTGGCGTTTGCACCTCGTGCATTGAATGAGGAATATAAGAAAGCTGATATTATCCTCACAAATCAGCCAAATGTAACCTTGATGATGAGGTTTGCAGATTGCACTCCAATTCTTCTGTACGATCCAGCGAACAAGGTTATTGGATTGGTACATGCTGGTTGGATGGGCACAGTGAAAATGGCTGCGAAGATTGCCGTTGAAGCAATGGTGGAAAACTATGGTTCAAGGCCAGAGGATATTCAAGCGGCAATTGGACCTTCGATTGGCCCAGATCATTATGAAGTGGGAGTTGATGTTTTTAAAGATGTGCAGAAAATCTTTGGCGATATCAACAATGTATTGATTGAACAAATCAATGGGAAATACCATTTTGACTTGTGGGAAGCAAACAAGTTGTTATTATTAGGTGCTGGAGTGAAAAAGATCGAAGTCGCAGGTCTATGCACTGCTTGTAATCTTGATGATTGGTTTTCACACCGGGCAGAAAAAGGCAAAACGGGCAGGTTTGGGGTATTGGCTTCTCTGGAGAATTTGGATGAATGATAAGTTTGTAAAAGGCATTAAAAACAACCTTGAATATGTGAAAGAAAAATTAGTCAGGACAGCAATAAATTCAGGAAGGAATCCTGATAACGTTCGCTTGGTCGTTGTTACCAAATCCCAGCCATTGGAAATAGTTATTGCAGCCATCAAGGCAGGAGCAACTATGCTGGGTGAAAATTATGCGGAAGAAGGGGTAGATAAAATTATTGCGTTAGCGAATGAATCTAAGGTAGAATGGCATATGATTGGTCATGTTCAGAGTCGGAAAGCGGAACTGGTGGCCAATAATTTTAATCTGCTTCACTCATTGGATAGTTTAAAGTTGGCGAAAAGAATAAATAGAGCATTAGATGAATCTGGTAAAGAACTTCCAGTTCTTTTGGAATTCAACGTTAGTGGTGAAGAAAGCAAATATGGATGGCAGGCATCTGATGAAAAAACCTGGTCGCAACTCTTGCCTGAATTGAAACAAATCGTGGATTTAGATCATTTGAGGGTAAGAGGTTTAATGACGATGCCTCCATATTATGAAGATCCCGAATTATCTCGTCCCTTTTATTCCAAATTGAAGAGATTGCGTGATTATTTAGCTGATAAATTTCCAGGAATGACCTGGAATGAACTATCAATGGGAACCAGTATTGATTTTGAAACTGCCATAGAAGAAGGATCCACTTTCATTCGAGTAGGTCAGGCGATTTTAGGAAAACGTTTTACAAAACGAGGTTGATTTTTATGATAGATATTTTTATAAAATTGGTGCAAGTAATTTCTCAGGCTTTGATATGGATTGTCATTCTTTCAGCAATTCTATCTTTTTTTATGCCTCCTTATCATATTGTACGAAGAACTATCGATCAGATTATAGAGCCTTTGCTTGTCCCTATTCGACGTGTAGTTCCTTTAGTTGGAATGTTTGATTTTAGTCCTCTTGTACTTATTATTCTGGTTCAAATACTAACTTATGCCTTGATCAGCCTTCTCTCTGCATTGAGGTGAAATAAATGGACAAGCGAAAGTTCAAATTACATGATGGAAAGAAAGGCGCAGCTTTGGCAATAAGGATTATTCCTCGTGCCAAACAGAATAAGATCGTTGATATTTTAAGTGATGGAACTGTAAAAATTCAAATCAAGGCTGGTCCATCTGATGAGACTATCAATGATATTTTGCTGGGTTTCTTGGCTAAAGAATTGAATATTTCAAAGAGTCGCCTTGAGATCGTGGGAGGTAGTACCGGGCGGGATAAACTGGTTTCTTTTATAGATCTGGAATCTGAATCTTTATATGAAAAAATCCTGGAGTTGATTGAAAAAGATTAGCAGTCCTTAATAATTTGGTATTACCGAAAAACAGGATAGTAGTTGGAGTGTAACTTGGTAGTTTCCCCCAAAAAACCAACGAAAATTATTTACTGAAATTAGTCGATACTAATTAATATCATTGAACTATGGGGGATAGTATTTGGAGCATTGAATATCGAAATATTCAAAACAACCTGCCTAATAAAAACAAATTGCTAGGGGTTGGAGCCATAGGTGGAGCGGTAAACGATGTATATTTCGAAAATATGACGTATATAATCACGAGTCTCAGAATACCGGATTACTTCTAAGAATAAATCTGGATCATTTCCTGAAAGTTCCTTCCAAATGCTGGCATTCCCAGGGCCGGCATTATAAGCTGCCAGGGTGGCATATAGATCTCCATCAAAATAAGAAATATTTGAGGCTAGATATGATGTCCCCAGGCGGAGGTTGACATAAGGCCGGTAAAGATCATCTGAGGTGTAATTAAGTGGCCAACCTAGGTTGTCCGAAATAGATTTTCCGGTAGAGGGAATGATTTGCATCAATCCACGCGCGCCAGCGGTTGAATATACAAAACCTTCAAACGAACTTTCTTGTGTTATGACACTAAATAAAAAAAGCGGATCAATTTTAAATTCATTCGCATAAGGAACCACCAAATCCTTGAAATAGGAGCCATAATTGATATGAATAAAGAAACGGGGAGCTGTCAACATTTGTGTATAAGTTTGCAAACCTGCAAGTCTCAACAATTGTCTGGTAGATTCAATTGCTACCCGGTACAAACCAATCTCAACGAGGTAATTCGTTAAACGATAACTATCGATTGGATTCTCGGCAACAGCCATTCTCAAGTCTTCAAATTCAAGACGCGCCTTATCAAAAAGACCCAACTCCCAGAGTTCAGTTCCTCGAACAAATCGACCATCTGTTGCTAGTGTTTCCACTCCAGATAAATCAGTTTCAGGAGGTAGATTGAAAGTAATACGGATCCAGGCTTCGGCTTCAGATCGTTCGCTGGCTATGTCATAAGAAAGGTTGAAAGCTACGGGAGGTTCGAAGATGGGTATACCGAGAATCAGATTACGAGCGCGTTCACTGTAATATCCAGTAGGATCCAGACCTGCGGAAAGTTGGAATGATCGTTGGGCAGAGTTATCATCCCCCATTGCTTGTTGGGTTTTACCGATCCATAAATATGCTCGTGATTGGTCTGTGAGGAGATTTGAAAAAATCAAGTTTTTTTGAAATATTGTCAGTGCACGGTCGTAAGCACCTGATCGATATAAGCTTATACCTGCATTGAAGAGTGCATCCGGAACAAGTTCGCTGGTTGAGTAATCGACAGCCAATTGCTGCCATGTGGATGAAGCGGATTCAAGTTGTCCGTCCCGTTCAAGAATTCTGGCAGCAGAATTGAGGTAATATGGAGCATTTGAATGAGTGGGAAAATTAATTGTGAAATCCAATAAAGATTCTGCCGCACCTGAGTAATCATCCATATAACCCCAAAGAGTGTAAGCACGTTCATCCCAGGCAGAATCCCAATAACGATTATCGGGATAATTGTTGATCATACGAGTCCAATTATCAACAGCTTGTTGATATTCGCCATTTTCACGCAATATTAACGCCATAAAATGGAGAACAGTGCCGTCATGATCTGGATGATTTATTTGATATCGATTAAATGCAGCCAATGCAACCCCATATTGACCAGCAAAATAATCTACCAAACCTCGTTCAAAATCATCAACAGGAACACCTGCATCAACCAGGGCAACCAGTGCAGAATAAGAGTCATAGGAAAGTGGATATTTTGAAACTGTATCCAAAAAATAAGGATAAGCCTTATCTGCTTGACCTTGTGCCAGATAGGTCTGACCTATTAGAAAATCCATTTGTGCTTTTAGATAATCGTTGCTGGTGCGCGTGGAAATATCTTCGTATATGGAAACGCTTGTGGCAATGTCTCCAATTGCGGTAATCATCTTGGCAATTTTTATCTCAAGTTGAACAGTCTCTCCTATTCGCTGAGAATTTAATGAAGCCTGGTATGCTGTCAAAGCCTCGGAAAAGTTACCACTATTATTAAGTGAATCTCCACGAAATTCTTGAATATAAGTGTCGATCACACCGGGGTTGGATGATAGATACTCCGAATAGGAATTGGTTGCCTCGGAATATCTTTGAAGAGCAGCATAAGTCTGACCTAAGAGGAAATAACCATGCTTGGTATGTTTGGAATCTGGAAAATCGGTTATTAATTGATGAATATATACCAATGATTGATCATAATTTCCAGATAGATATTCCACTCTCCCTAAACCCCATAAGGCACTTTCGCGGACTTGTTCATCATTATTGGATGCTGAAAATGCTTTTAGATATTCCTGCCTTGCAAGTTCATAATCACCATTAAAAAGTGATATATCACCATTGGATAGTTGAACCTCGGGAGTTGGAGTAGGCGTTGGGAGGTAAGTAGGTAGTTCGGTGATGGAGTTTGGAGGTTGTGTCGCAGGAGAGAAGCTAGGTGTTTCGGATGGATCAATTGTTATCTCTGATCCATTACAACCCATCGAATTTATGGCGATCAAAAATACCAAAGCAATTTGAAATTTTCGCATATACAAACTTATAATGCTGAAATTAACCTATGTCAATGTTTTGACAAACCACACCTAGCGTGTTAAACTCATTACCTGAGCAATAGCGCTCTCGATGGAGAGCGTTTTTTCATGTGTGCCCGAAGAAGAAACCAATCGATGAGATCTGTATATTGGGATTATGACAATAATCTAATTAGAATGATCGATCAGCGAAGATTACCGAATGCGCTGGAAATATTTACGTGTCATACATATCAGGAGGTTGTATTCGCGATAAGTAATATGGTAGTCAGAGGTGCACCTGCGATCGGAGTGAGTGCAGCTTATGGATTAGCATTAGCTGCTCAACAATCTACAGCTTCTGATCTCGATGCATTGATTTCAGACTTGGAAGTGGCAAAAAAAATACTTAATAATTCGCGACCGACTGCAATCAATCTTACATGGGGGCTGAATCGGGCAATGGAAGTGACGGTTGGTTACTATGGATCGTTGGACAATTTGCGAAGCAATCTCTTGCTAAAAGCACAAGAGATTGCTGATGATGATGTAATCCTAAATAAACGAATGGCTGAAATCGGTGCAGAATTAATTAATGATGGAGATACCATCATCCATCATTGCAATACTGGTGCTCTTGCGACAGTTGACTGGGGAACAGCTTTGGGAGTAATTCGTACTGCACATGAGCAGGGAAAACGAATACATGTATTGGTAGACGAGACCAGGCCGCGCTTACAAGGTTCCAGACTAACAGCCTGGGAATTGGAACAATATGGCATTCCTTATCAGATAATCGCTGACAATATGGCTGGTTTCTTTCTAAAATCCGGGGAAGTAAACAAGGTTTTATTTGGCGCAGACCGAGTTGCAGCCAATGGTGATGTTGCCAACAAAATTGGTACGTACATGTTGGCTTTAGCGGCAAGAGAAAACAATGTTCCTGTTTACGCCATTCTACCTACTTCCACTGTGGATTATTCCTTGGAAAATGGTGATATGATACCAATTGAAGAGCGTCCTGAGGAAGAAGTTTTGGACTTATTTTTTAAAGGTGAAAGAGTAACACCAAAAGGGGCGCACGCCCGAAATCCAGCTTTTGATGTAACACCCAATCGCTTGATAACAGCGATTGTCACTGAAAGAGGTTTGGTTTATCCACCTTATAAGCAAAATTTACAAAATTTATTATATTGAGGGTGATTCTATTTTGTGTGAGAATACTATGACAGGAAATTTTTAATGGAAATACTTCTAACCGGTTCAGTTGCCTACGATTATTTAATGACCTTCCCAGGTTTGTTTAAAGAACAAATATTACCCGAAAGGTTGGAATCGATCAGTTTGTCTTTCTTGGTGACCTCAATGTCCCGCCAACGTGGAGGTGTAGCTCCTAATATCGCCTACACCTTGGCATTGCTTGGTGAACAACCGTTTTTAATGGCAACAGTTGGGGAGGATTTTAATGACTACCGGGATTGGCTGGAGAGTAAAGGGGTTGATACATCAATGGTTCAAGTTGTCCCGGGGGTGTTCACTGCCTCGTTTTTTGCGACAACAGATCAGGTTAATGCACAGATTGCCAGCTTTTATCCAGGAGCCATGGCTTATGCAGCAGAACAAAGCCTGAAAACCATTGAAAATAAACCTGATCTTGTTGTTGTTTCACCGAATGATCCTGATGCGATGAAAAAATTTTCCTCAGAGTGCCGCGAGTTAGATATCCCGTACTTATATGACCCAAGTCAACAGGTTCTACGTTTATCGGGTGAAGAAATTCTGAGAGATATGGAAGGCGCTCATTTTCTTTTTGTGAATGATTATGAGAGCGGATTAATAATGAAGAAGACAGGATTGGGCTTGGATGAGATCCTGAAGATCGTAAAAATTGTGGTGGTTACTCGAGGTGAAAAAGGAACAAGTATTTATGCGGATGGTAATGAGATTGATTTGCCAATTGTGCCACCCATCCAAATTATTGATCCTACCGGTGTAGGGGATGCCTTCAGGGGAGGATTTCTTGCAGGTTACTCGAGAGGTTGGAATTGGGATGTTTGTGGAAAAATGGGTGCTTTGGCGGCAACATTCTGCCTGGAGAAGAAAGGTACCCAAAATCATGTATTTACCATGGATGAGTTTGTGGGGAGGTTTCGCAAACATTTTAATGACGATGGATTATTGGATGAATTGATCTAACCATAAGATTGGCGTATCCTGCATATGATTGATTATTAATCTCTGCTGGAGACGAAAAACGCAACCAAATAAGGAGAAAAAATATGGAAAAATTTGATATCAAAGACCCTTCATTGGCTGAAGGGGGACGTAGAAGGATTGAGTGGGCGGAGAGAGAAATGCCAGTTTTGCGTTTGATCCGTGAGCGCTTTGAAAAAGAGAGACCATTAAAGGGCTTACGTGTTTCAGCTTGTTTACATGTGACCTCTGAAACAGCAAACCTGATGCGGACCTTGCATGCCGGTGGCGCTGATGTTGTGCTGACAGCTTCCAATCCCCTCTCCACACAGGACGATGTGGCTGCTTCTTTGGTGAATCACTTTGAGATCCCAACTTTTGCGATCAAAGGTGAATCCAACACTATTTATTACAAGCATATTACGGCAGCTCTGGACCACAAACCCCACATGACCATGGATGATGGAGCAGATCTGGTCAGTACGATACATAAAGACCGGCGCGAATTACTTCCTGAAATTGTTGGAGGAACTGAAGAGACGACTACCGGTGTAATCAGGTTGCGTGCCATGGCAGCAGATGGCATGTTGAATTTTCCTGTTATAGCAGTTAATGATGCCATGACCAAGCACTTTTTTGACAATCGATATGGAACTGGTCAGTCAACAATAGATGGTATCGTGCGGGCGACCAATCTTTTGCTGGCAGGCAAGAATTTTGTGGTTGCTGGTTATGGTTGGTGCGGCCGTGGACTCGCGATGCGTGCACGCGGGATGGGTGCAATTGTTATCGTCACTGAGGTTGATCCATTGAAAGCCCTTGAAGCAGTAATGGATGGTTATCAAGTTATGCCAATGGCAGAAGCTGTCAAAGTTGGGGAAATATTTGTAACCCTGACAGGTGACCTTAATGTGATCGACAAAAAGCATTTTGAGGGAATGAGAGACGGTGCCATAATTGCCAATTCTGGTCATTTCAATGTGGAAATTAATATTCCTGCTTTGGAAAAGATGGCAACGAAGAAAACATTGGTTCGTCCCTTTGTTGAACAATATGATATGCCTGATGGACGTCGTATTCATATCCTTGGAGAAGGTCGTTTGATCAACCTGGCTGCAGCAGAGGGGCATCCAGCTTCAGTGATGGATATGTCATTTGCAAATCAGGCATTGAGCGCTGAGTACATGGTTAAGAATGCTGCAAATCTGGAAAAGAAAGTATATTCAGTTCCTGAAGATATCGATGCCGAGATTGCACGTTTGAAACTGAATGGTATGGGTATTTTGATAGATAAGTTAACAGATGAACAAGTGAAGTATCTGAATTCCTGGAAAGAAGGAACCTAGAATTCCTTTGTTAGAAGATTATGTAATAGTAAACCCTCTCCAAGAAATGAAAAAGGAGAGGGTTATATTACTTTAAAGGAATTGTACGATTTCTTTTATTTGAACAGCCCTGGCGGTTGTCATTGTCTGCAGTTCCTCTGGGGTCAATTCAAATACAGCATTTGGGGTACCTGCTGCAGCCCAAAGAGTTTTATATTTAAGCAAGTCTTCATCTATAAAAGATTCGATCTTGGTTGCATGTCCAATGGGAGGAATTCCTCCAATGGCGAACCCTGTAATAGCACGCACAAATTCCGGATCGGCACGATCGACTGGTTCACCAATGAGGTTGGCGAGTTTTCTTACATCCACACGGTTTGCACCACTCGTTAGTACGAGCACAGCTTTTGTGGAATGATGACCTCTAAAAATCAAAGATTTGATGATCTGTCCAACAATGCAGCCAACCTGTTCTGCAGCATCTGCTGATGTACGGGTGGTTTTTTGAAACTCAATCACTTTACAATCATACCCCGATCGTTCAAGATGATCTTGTATCTTTTGTGCCGATAAACTTAATCTATTCTCCATTAGCAGCCTCAATCTTTTCTTCCATGACTACTGCAGTGACAATTTCAACAGGTAAACCCCACATTGATATAATAGAAGAATTGGTAATGCTAAATGCAGTTTGATGTATTATGGAACAACTACTATTAAAATACTGATAGGATCTCCAAATGATTGGCTATCCGGGTTAATAGCTTGCCAGACACTTTTGTAGGTTCCTGCTAGGAGGGGAGTGGTGAAGGTTAATTGAATGACCACTTGGGAACCTGCACGAGCAGGAAATAAGCTTTGTTGTTGTTCTGTTCCCATACTATCTCCCGAGATCATTCTCAGGCTATACCGATGGTCCCAATCACAGGTACCAATATTTTTTACTTGCCATTGTTTATCAACTTCTATCCCAGGGACCAGATTTGTCCCATCTGGGATCGTTATATCACCTATGTAAAGGAGATTATCAGAACAATCATCCACCAAGTTTGTTGGAATGGATTGAAAAGTAGGACTGGGTAACAGCGTAGGAGATTTGGATACGAGCTGAGCAGTTGAAAGATTAGCAGTTGTTGGGGGAACATAAGGCGATTGGGGCGACGTTTTTAAGTTGCAGCCTGTAAAGAATATCAAAAATAGTGGTATTAAGAAGATGGACACACCGTATTTCTTTTGAGAATGAGGTGTGTCCATCTAATGAAATCCTTTCATGGATCGATTAATCGATCTATTCTTCGTTGTTAATTGTTGTCTCGTCATCACTTTCTGAGCCTGCTAGGAACAAACCTCCACCAGAGGCTTGTTCACGTACAGCGCGCTCGATTTCAGATGCGAGATCTGAATTCTGCCTCAGGAATTCTTTTGAGTTCTCACGACCTTGACCAATTCTGACATCGCCAAATGAGTAGAACGCACCTCTTTTTGTTATTATCTCGAATTGCGTTGCCAGATCAACCAGGTCTCCCACTTTGGAGATACCTTCATTGTACATTATGTCAAATTCTGCAGTTCTGAAAGGAGGTGCTACTTTGTTCTTAACAACGCGGACGCGTGTTCGATTTCCGATGATCTCAGCCCCGACTTTTATGGATTGAATGCGGCGCACATCAAGGCGAACAGATGCATAGAATTTAAGTGCATTTCCACCGGTTGTTGTCTCGGGATTACCAAACATGACTCCGATCTTCATTCGTAATTGGTTAGTAAATATGACCGCGGTTTTTGTTTGATTGATCGCACCTGAAAGTTTACGTAATGCCTGGGACATCAGACGTGCCATGGATCCCATTTGGGCATCACCCATGTCTCCTTCAATTTCAGCTCGTGGCACAAGAGCGGCAACTGAGTCGATAACGACCAACTCAACGGCTCCGGATCGAACGAGAGTTTCTGTGATCTCCAAAGCCTGTTCACCTGTGTCAGGTTGGGAGATAAGCAGGTTGTCCACGTCTACACCACAGTGAGCGGCATAAATCGGATCAAGTGCATGTTCCATATCAACATAGGCACATGTACCTCCCAATTTTTGGGCTTCAGCCACAATATGTTGACTGATGGTAGTTTTTCCGGATGATTCAGGACCATAAATTTCGGTAATACGGCCGCGCGGGATACCACCTATGCCAAGAGCGAGATCGAGCGATAAGGAGCCAGTTGGAATTGCCTCTATTGCCATACTATGAGCTTCTCCGAGACGCATAATGGATCCATCTCCATAACGTTTGACAATATCTCCGAGAGCTTTATCGAGCATTGCTTGACGAGCTTCGTCCATTTGACCCATTGGCTTAAATTCTTGAGCTTTTCTTGCCATTTTACCTCTCCGCTTATTTAATGAGTAATCAAGCTGATCAACTGAATATTATATAATAAATTATAGCACAGATGTTCGGTAAGTCAACACAATCCTTTTTTCCGGTGAAATCACTAGATTTGACCCCATGCATAATAGGTGGGAATATACAAGGTACGCTCTCCTTTAAGCCTGGATTCGAGGTCGATTTGTTTCAAGGATGCAATTTCAGAATCCGGTAAAAATCCAACCAGGTCAGATTCCAGCACTCTCCATTCCAGTTCCCAATCCTCGGCTTTCAAAGCCTCAGGTGCAAATCTCTGCAAGGTGCCTTTTTCCATCAAATTTATTCCTGCCTGGGAAAATAATGATGTCAATTTTGAACCGATGGTCGGGTCTGCCCCTTGGATGCGCAACGACCTGTTTTGCATTTCCCCCAATCGAGCCAGTTCCTGAGGTGTATCCATGCGTTGACTATAGTCCGGTTCAGCCATGACAAGGATATTGCCGCCGGTACGGGTTACCCTGCCCATCTCACGCAAGACCTGGACCGGATCGCCCACCCATAGCAATAGAAAATGGCAAAAACAGATCTCGAAAAAACGGGCAGGGAAGGGGAGAGCCAAAGCGTTTCCATTTATTAAACTGGCAGAAGGGACATGGGCAATGGCTTCCTGCAGGCGGGTGTATTCAAGATCCACACCGTGGATACATGCATTCGTTAACATGGGCAGTTCGCTCAGGATGGCACCAGTTCCACAACCAACCTCCAGGATCAGGCTGGCATTTTCAAGATCGGCTTTTTGGTACAGGTAATTCCGTAAAGGGCTTGTCCAGCTTGCCTGCTGAGTAAATCTGACGTGCCAGTTGATTTCAGAATTCATGCCAATTTAATATAAAATCGATCTGGGATTGGGTTTCAGGTGAATGGGAAAAAATTTTGCTTTGGGAGGAGGTGCCATAAATTCCTGCCAGCTTTTCAAGCGATTCCACTCCGCTTAAACCGGTCCGCACCAGATAACAACCCACTGTTGTACCCGTCCTGCCGATCCCACCCCAACAATGCAGGTAGATTTTGTGACTATCCACAAGCATTTGGTCAATATAATCCAGAATGGAGATCATCTTATCTCTTGAAGGCAAGCCTCGATCCGTGATACTGAACCTTTTTTGGAAGACAGGGTGCTCAAAATATTTTGATTCTTCGTTCAGGATGGATGCGTAATCAGGAAGTTCGTTTTCGCCTGTTAGGTTGATGAATGTGTCAAAACCGGCATTCAAAAATGCGGTCATATTACTACGGGTCACGTTGCTATCGAAAGCTCCCGGATATTCACCTGCAAGGAATTTCCCGGGTAAAACCCAATAGGAGCCTGGGATCGGGCGGTCATCGCTTTTCATAATAAATATTTCCTCCTAATAATTGCATTTGTTCGATCAAAGTGTTGAATTTAACATGCTATTCACGATCTCAGCAGCTGATTTTACCAACTCCGGACAGACATTCTTGAAAACTCCGGCTTCCCGGGCAGCCAGCAATTCTTCTTTTTGGTTGATATCAAATTTTATCAGTTGATTACATTGGATGGAGCTGTGCTTCTCTTGAAAAAGTCTTAAAAATTCCTGTGAGACCTTGTAGATGGTTTTATTGCTTTTACCAGTTTCAGGTCCGAATTTTAACCCCAAGACCATTAATGCACCTGTTACTGCACCACAGGTTTCACCTTGCCGGGCGATCCCACCACCGAATGGGGCTGCAATTTTATTGCTGATTTCTTCACCCATCTCAAATTGACTGGCAAATGCATATAGAAGAGACTGTGAGCAAGAGTAACCCTGTTCAAAACGTTGTATAGCGATGGGGATGGGATCATTCATGAAAACTCTGATGCTGATTATTGTCTGGTTTAAATAAATTGCGGGAATTATTTTCTAAAAAACTATCCCGAAGGCTCATCCTAATATATTTAAAATCTGGATAAACCTTCGGGAGTTTGCGTAATGCAATAATTTATTTAGTGATAGATCTCATTAAATGAATTTTTCAAGAAATTCCCCAGGATCTGATCTGCCATGCCTTGCGCAGGGAGAACATCAGCGTCCGGTTCAACATAAAGCCAAACCTTGCCAGCCCCGGCAGGGATGTCGTCCTCCTTTGTCTCAAAGGCAACCGGGTTATCCAGGGAATACGGCACTGGTAGATCCCAGCGTAATGTCATTTCCAGACTGGCAGCCAGGTTTCGCAGGTTTTCGAACATCTCTTTTAAATCAGCATTTGCAACACTCAGAGAAAAACTGGTGACACCCAGTTTGGCAAGTTTATTCAGGGTTTCTTCTGCCTGCGCAGCGTTGCTTTGAGTAAGAGTCAGATGGACCGTTGTGAAAAGATCTTCCGGCATAATGGTCTCAAGGGCTTTCCAAGAGTCCTTGTTGTCCGGCTGTAGAATGAATAGCAAGTGATCAAGTCCAGTCTGCAGAAGAGTCTGCAGGTAATCCTTGTCCGCCATCTTCAATCCATCACTAAGCAGACCACAGACCTGCCCATTCTTTTCGGCATGGGCAATGATCTCGGCCAGATCGGGACGTAAAGTTGGCTCGCCACCTGTCAGAGTGACATGCGGGATGCCAGCCTGCCAGGCTTTATCCAGGATGGTTTTCCACTCCTCAGTAGTAAGTTCACGATCCACACGTTTGGTTGGAGCAAGAGAAGCATCTGCACCGGCTGGCAATCGGTAGGTCAATGCGCAGTCAAGGCGTAATGGTGCAGTCAGATTTTGTGAGTGCGGAGATACCCTTTCAAAATCGAGATAACTGACCGGGTCAAGATCGGGAGTGTGGATCATTGTCTGGATGCGCTCGCGGAAATCAATGTAATCCTGGAGAGCTATGTTTCTATTGATGTTGTAGCGGGATGCTACTGCCCGGGCGACATTATCCGGGATGGTTTCTTTGATCATATGATAGGCGTATTCCGTAGCTGTTGGATTGAGATGAAGTACCGTGGTTGCATTAACGATCAAAATTCCAGAACCGTCCGGTTGCATACGTAAATGCAAACGGTAGGCAGGTTCCTCTGGACTGGATTGAAAGGTATATGTGCCAGCTGGCAGTGGTTTTACGGAAGTGAAACGCTCACGAATAAAGTTGATCACGGATGACATGGGGGCTCCTTTACTTCATATAAGACGTAATAATTCCAGTTGAAGAGAACATATCGAACAGCTAATCACGTAAAAAATGTTCCATCTCGAAGGGTATTTCCAGCGCCAATTCAAGAAAGCCGGCATAAACGCCATCTTTGAACCAGGGGGTCTGGTAAATGATCTTTTTCTTACCCTTCTTTTCGATGGTGTATACATTGGTTTCATGTGTTGTCAGCATTTTTTCCACCTTGAGTCGGGATTCGCCAGGGTGGCAAGCCAGCATGTTTGTTCCGATAAGTTTCCTCCCGCCATCTTTTTCAAAGACTTTGGCGGATTGATCATTCATATCCAGGATAATGCCCTGTGTATCTGTGATCGTGATGGCACCCGGAAAAGTCTTTACCCAGGCATTTTCTTCATAATTCATTGAAAACTCCGTTGTTATTATTTTTTTTCAATCGATAACAGGCACACTCAGAAGAGCAGGGACATCAGCTGTTTCAAATTGGAGCGGGCAACCTCCGCCGCACTCGGATAGCAAACCACAACCGATGCATTTCTCAGGCAATCCCTGACGTTCTCGCAACCGTACGGACAACTCATGATTCCAGATCGAATCCCATTTGGCTGATAGGATATTTCCAAGTGGATGATAATAAGATTGGCAGGGTAATACGGCTCCATCTGGTTCAATGCACATGTTGTACAATGCGGCTGTACAACCCTTGATACCAAGATTCATTTGTGTGGGATCGAAATTGCAATATTGGGTAGGTGTGTACCAGATCAGGCGTTGCCCATTTTGTTGTGTTTTTCGGGTTGCCATTTCCAGCAGGGGAGGTAGATCCTCTTCTGGTAGACCACTGCCGATAGTTGCGCCTCTCCCCGAGTGGATCAGGGCATTCAATCCAACGGTTGGAACTCCCAGGCTTGCCAGAAAATCCAAAGTCCCTGGAATGCTGTCCTTATTATCTTGCAGCATGGTGGTATTGGTCATCACGAATAATCGGGTTGCCAGGACATTCTGTATTCCTTTGACGGTTTGTTGAAAAGCTCCTTTGGAATCCACCATCTGATCATGGATATTTTCCTGGTTTGATTCCAGAGTGATCTGGACATGGTCCAACCCGGCTTGAACTAGTGTAGCAACATAATTTGCATCTGCCAGGCGACGGGCGTTGGTGTTCAGACCGGTGATCTGCCCCTTCGCTTCGGCGTAGGCGATCAGTTCGGGCAAATCGTTACGCAGGGTGGGCTCACCCCCGGTGAAGATGATATGAGGGATACCTAAATCCCATAGCTTGTCCAGCACCTGCTTCCAGGACTGTGTGCTGAGTTCGGTTCTCCCATTTGATGTTGTGGCTGCACCGGGGTGGTCGATATTGTAACAGTGGGCGCAGTTATTATTACAGCGATAGGTGAGCGCCAGGTCCATGCGGTAAGGTGCACTAGGCCGTGCGCTGAAGGGAGCTATAGTGTCCAGATCCATTTCATGGATCGGACATGCTCCATCCGGACGGATCAGATCCTCAAGCTGGATCTGGATGCTCTCATAATCCTGGCGTGCCTGTTTAGATCCCACGCGAAAACGATTCTTAATTAGGTTTACTGCATCTGTGGGAGATGTTTTTTCCAGATACAAATGAGCCATCCAGGCTGCACTCGGGTTGAGATGCATTATGCGGCTGGCATTTACAATCAAAGTACCATGACCATCCTCGTCCAGGCGAAGATGCAGTCGCGATTTCTCACCTCCGTTCTCAACAAGGTAGTGCTGCACACCGGATGAAAAAGATTCATTGGATGGGGGTTTGGATTTGCGAAGTTTATCCATTAAACTCATACATCACCCAAAATCGAACGAGCAAAAACCAATGAAATGAAAAACAATACGATCTACCTGCCACCACCAGCACAGGCACAGGCGCAACCCGCACAAGCACAGGCACAGGCACAACCGCTTCCACCGCTTCTGCCTCCGCCGCCTTTATAGGACCCACTCGAGCTGGATTTTGGTATCGGATTGGTTTTATTTGTAACACCCGAGGTAAAGGTATTCACATTGCCAAGCACCTTGCTCGAGAAGTTTTGGACGCCAGTGATGACAGAAGCAGCAAAGGCTGAGCCGGGAACACTGGTAGTTGACCGCCCGGTCGGGAAGGAGGCTGGTACACCACTGGTAGTTTTGGGCAGAGCAGTAGATGGGCGGTAAGAAGGATCATAACGCCCCCACCACATGGGTACAAATACCGGTCCGGAAAAAACCCGCTTGGTGCGATCATCATAGTCTTTGTCCAGCATGGTCCATTCCAGAGATTCTTCGTACATTTCACTTTTTACTTCAGGTGTTCCGGCTGCTTCGATCTGCTGCCAGGCGCGTTCCATGATACTTTTATAATATTCAATACTCTCTTTTCTACTGAACCCCTTCATCTTGTCGCCGACTGATTTAATAATATTTATTGTCAAATCCTGCAAACCCTTCTTGGGTATTTTGTTGGCTTCACTGAAAGCTAATAGAAAATCAGATTCATAATCGCGCAGACCTTCCGGTGCGGGTTGTGTAAGTGCAAGTTTAAGGGGATCACGTGTTACGACAGTGGCGGCACCTTTTTTGATCACCCCGAACAGGATCATGGTCATAACCTTGTCGAGAGGTTGTTCCATCAGTATGGCAGCTTCCACGGCAGTCAAACCGCGCTTGATACCATGCCCTTCTATGGAGATCTTGGGGGGCAGGTATTTCAATTTGCGCTTGCGTTCATTTATGATGGCGAGTATGGGAGCTCCAAAAAAGAACAGGGCAAAACATCCGCATACCCCAAATCCAACCAGGTCATCAGGGCTGATGCCGAGTGTTTCCCAGATGGAGGGAGAATAAATAGCACTGGCAGGGATGTAAGTACGTGGCACGGACAACCCAAATTCGTATTGCGTATAGCCATTGGCGTTGGTAGATTGCCAGGTGTAAGTTATACGTCCCTGTTCATCATGTGTGGCAACCGGAGAAGGATCACCAGGCCAGTTTCCACCGGGTGTATGGTAGCGTGGCTCGTCAGGCTGCACACCGGGAGGCAGGTGGAACGTAACCGTCAGATTGGTTTCCCCATGGGCAGTTGTCCAGTAGGCTGGATAATAATTGCCGCTGGTAAGGGTATTGTCTTCACTGTCAGGAAAGAATACATTGGTTATGCGTCCAACAGAGACATGAACTGTACCACTTTGACCGGGTTGGATGGCGTATGAACCCATATCAATAGCCACACCATAAGGACCATCTCCCTGGAAATCTCTGGATATGTTCAATGAGTTTCCCCCGATGTCAGCTGCAATGCTGCCATAATCATAACTTCCATATGGCAGACCCAAATCTACGAAATCAATGACATGAGCGCCAGGGTCATTTTGGAAGGTCAACATGTAATCCAGGCTCATGGTTCCGTCGTCGTTCCAGAATACATGCACAATTTCATTGGGAAGCTCAAAGGAGTAGTCTTGTGCTGATACATTGGTTGTCAGTCCGAATACCAGCAGGATCAAAATTACAAGTGTCAGGATACGTTGTTTCATAGCCCATCTCCTCTTCAATGATCTGAACAGTTCACCACTTGGGTTCTTCGCTTAGTTGATAGACAGTTTCACAAAATGGGCAGGTGACCATCGGTGCACCATTGACCATTGTAATATCTTTTGCAGTCAACACACCACCACAGGATTGACATTTCATTTTCTCTACGTTCACATCTGCAGGCAGGTCCACATTAAGAGTGACATTTTGAGTTGTGGTAGCAGCTTTGGTTTTTCGCACGGCTGCAAAGATCAAAGCGATCCCAACCGCTCCAGCCAGAATGCCAAGCACCGCCAATATGATATGAAGAGATCCCACACTTGCCCCACCTAAAGAACCGAGAAAAATAAAGGCTCCCAAGCCTAAGCTGCAGGCAGCCATCAGGAACAAGACAACTGCCCCTACATACATCCATGTGATTGGTTTCATGAAACCTCCAAAAGTTATTTCGATGGTCGGATCGATTTGTACTGTTGATATTGATTATAAAATAATGTGGTCCTGTGAATTGTTTAAATCGTTTATAGTTTAGCATTATATTTTCGTTGGCGCAAATTCAATTTTAAGGCGAAATATATTGTTCGTAAAGTAACAGGTTTTTTAGAAGGCAACCACTATTCTTTAAAGAAATCGGTAAAAATACCACATCAATTATTTACGAAGAATTGGAAGATAAGTAGTAAAAATGGCAGGGCTTCTGATCAACTCATTCTCAGGGCTATACACCTGCCAATAATATTTGTATACTTACTCAATCTCTCAAGAACCATAAACTGACCATCAAGGAGATGCATGTCAATTCAGGAAGAATATACCCGTTGGAAAGAAAAAGTTTATATGAAAACCATCGCCAGGTACCCAGAGCGAAAGCCCAGGTTTGAAACCTCCTCGGAGATCGAAATTCCTGAACTGGTTCTACCTACCTGTATCGATACCAATTATCTTGAAAAGATCGGCTTTCCGGGAGGATTCCCATATACACGCGGAGTCCAGCCGAGCATGTACCGTGGACGTCTGTGGACCATGCGCCAATATGCTGGTTATTCCAGTGCACAAGCTTCCAATAAACGCTACCGCTATCTGTTGGAGCAAGGGCAGACAGGTCTTTCGGTTGCTTTCGACCTGCCTACACAGATCGGTTACGATGCGGATGACCCGATTGCTGAAGGTGAAGTCGGCAAAGTAGGTGTTTCAATATCTTCCATTGAAGACATGTCCCAATTGTTTGATCAGATCCCGCTTGGGAAAGTCTCAACCTCCATGACCATCAATGCACCTGCCGCAATCCTCCTGGCGATGTACATTGTGGTCGCCCGTCGGCAGGGTGTGGAAATGTGCGATCTGCGAGGCACAATCCAGAATGATATTTTAAAGGAATATATCGCCCGGGGGACCTATATATTTCCTCCAGTACCATCGTTACGCCTGATTACGGATGTTTTTGAATATTGTGCAAAAAATATCCCAGGCTGGAATACCATCTCCATATCCGGATATCATATCCGTGAGGCAGGTTCCACTGCTGTACAGGAAGTAGCCTTTACCCTGGCGAATGCCATCACTTACGTGGAAGCAGCCATTGCTTCTGGTTTATTGGTGGATGACTTTGCTCCACAGTTGTCTTTCTTCTTCAATGCACATAACAATCTGCTTGAGGAAGTCGCGAAATTCCGGGCAGCACGTCGTATTTGGGCTAACATCATGCAGACTCGTTTTAAAGCTCAAAAACCTGCCAGCTTGCAGTTACGTTTTCATACCCAGACAGCAGGCTCTACATTAACCGCTCAACAACCGGAGAATAATGTAGCGCGGGTCACGTTGCAGGCTCTTGCGGCTGTGTTTGGAGGGACTCAATCCCTGCACACCAACAGCATGGATGAAGCTCTTTGGCTTCCAACTGAGAATTCGGTGTGTGTGGCGCTGCGTACCCAGCAGATCATTGCTTATGAATCGGGAGTTGCTGATTCAATCGATCCGTTGGCAGGTTCGTACCTGGTGGAGTATCTGACGGATGAGATTGAGAAACAAGCTCTAGCCTATATTGACCGAATCGACCGGATGGGTGGTTCTCTTGCTGCTATTGAGCAGGGCTTTATGCAGAATGAGATCCAGAAAGCAGCTTATACGACCCAAAAGGCAATTGAAACTAAAGATCAGATCGTGGTGGGTGTCAACCAGTTCCAGGTGCAGGAGGAAATGAACCTTGAACGCTTAAAAGCTGACCCGAATATCGAGATGACGCAGAAAGCCAGGTTAAGATCTTTGCGGGAAAAGCGTGATCTTGTAGCATCCAGGCAATTGGTCGAAAAACTTAAAGATATGGCAAGAGGGGAAGATAATTTGATGCCTTTCTTGATAGAATGTGTTGAGCACGATCTCAGCCTGGGGGAGATCTGTAATGCATTGCGGAGTGTCTGGGGTGAGTATTTAGCCGAAGGATTTTAATTAAACGGATACCGGATGAGAAAATTCGTTATTGTAAATATCGTTTTTTTCCTAATAACTGCTTGCTCATTTTGGAAGGAAATAATTCCGTCCACTAATAAGGAAAATGAAGGCACCTCCGGGAATTCTCCTCATGTGACTGCCTCTGCTGACTTGAATTCACTTCTCCAACTTCAATCTTTATGGATCTCTCCCGCAGTTCCATCTTTTTTGGTGCAAGCCGCGATTTCAAACGGCATCACAATTGCATCCAGTTCCAACTTGGCCACCATTCGACTGGATGTTTCCGATGACCAGGACAGGATTCAAGCTGGAAGCTCTGTATGGATCTATGCACTTGTAGCACCTTTCCCAACTCAGACAGATGGTATCAGCATGGATGAGCTTGTGAGAGCCTGGTCTGGTGATGTTGACAGCTCAATGCTCTACACTCCAGTCTGGATGGAAGAATCCACGCTGGCAGCCATGACTGCTATCCTGGGATATCCTAACCCTGCCTTTCTACTTAATATTGCCCTTAAAGGGGAATTGTTGGATTCAGCCTGGGAAAAACGACCCTCATTTGCCATTATTCCCTTTGAAGACATCGAACCGCGTTGGAAGGTTTTCAGTATTAATGGGCAATCCCCTATCCGCAAAGATTTTGATCCTGACATCTATCCTTTAAAAATCAGGTTTGCTTTTTCAGGAGAAAGCGGCGAACAGGTTGGTTTCAACTTGCCTGAGACAAATCGTGATTCGGAAAAGTTAACCACACTGGTCATGACCGGGGTGACAGCCCTGGTACGCTACACAGCGTTGAAGATGGAACTTAATGGCCGTACCTACCCTGGAGAAGCCATCCGTGATTGGTTGGTGAAAGCGGATATTACCCATATCAGCAATGAGATCCCATTTTCGCCGGATTGTCCTTACCCGGAGATAAATAATTACGCCTTGATCTTTTGCAGCAATCCATTGAATATTGAGCTCTTGGATTATATCGGCACCGATGTCGTCGAGTTGACCGGTAACCATTTCCAAGATTGGGGCTCGCAAGCAACCTTGTACACAATAGCTTTGTATGACCAGCGCAATTGGCCTTATTTTGGAGGGGGGTTCAACCTGGAAGATGCGCGCAAGTCCATTACTTTGGAACATAACGGCAACAAACTCGCCTTCATCGGCTGCAATCCAGCCGGACCGGATTTCGTCTGGGCTAACGAAACAGAACCCGGAGCCTCCCGCTGTGTGTGGAGCTGGGTGAAAGCTGAAGTGGATCGTCTGCGCTCGAAAGGTTATATACCGATCATGACATTTCAATATTTTGAAAGTTATGGTGTATACCCGGGAACAGGGCAAATGGCTGATTTTCGCATGATGGCAGATGCCGGGGCTTTGATCGTGAGTGGCAGCCAAGCTCATCTTCCGCAAACAATGGAATTCTATAACGGGAGTTTCATCCATTATGGTCTTGGAAATTTATTTTTCGATCAGATGGACTTTCCTGTGGTTGGTACCCGCCGGGAGTTTATCGATCGTCATGTGATTTATAATGGAAAATATATTAATACAGAATTGTTGACCGCCTTGCTGGAGGATTATTCCCGCCCGCGACCCATGACAGAAGAAGAAAGAAACTCATTTCTTGCTGATATTTTTGAAGCCAGCGGGTGGTAAGGTTGCAATTATTAAAGGAGTTGATATGCCAAAGATCGATGATCTCGTGGAAGAATTTCTGGCGCTGAAAAAAATTGCGGTTGTGGGTGTTTCCGACAAGCGCGAAACTGGATGCAACCTTAATTATCAAAAATTTAAAAGCTCAGGGTACAAGGTCTTTGCAATTAATCCTCGCTTGGAAATGTTTGATGGTGATGCCTGCTATCCTGATCTGAAATCCCTCCCCGAGAAACCGGATGGTGTATTCATCCTTGCCAGCCCAAGGATCACCGATCAAATCGTGCAGGAATGTGTAGATCTGGGTATTAAGCATGTCTGGATGCACAGCATGATGGGTACACGCCCTGGTCTGGTGGAAAAGATTACCAGCGTTTCGCAAGAATCCGTAGCCTTGTGCCGGGAGAACGGGATTCAGGTCATTCCAGGTTCCTGTCCGAACCAATTTCTGAAACCTGATGTTGGTCATGGCATGATGCGCGTCCTGTGGAGATTTTGTGGTTTCATGAAAGTCCCTGAATATCAGTAGGATCTTATGGAGATCAAATTTCGCGGAAAGTACGACAAGAATTTATTCTTTCGATCTGTTCGCTTGGCAAATCAGCCAACCCGCAACCAGAGATTCCTGCAACCCTTGATGTTGGTGTTTGTTGTCGTGGCATTGGGGGTTCTTGTTGTACGTTTGGTTAATTCCGGCGATCTATTAGGGAATGCCAGTTATATTGTTGTCATCATGATCGCAGGAAGTTTCGTGGCAAGAGCTTACATGTTACCCTACCTGGCTGCCCAAAAACTTTGGGTTAACCCGTCAGTTCAGACGGAATTGGGTGGGATTGTTACCCGGAAAGGGATTACTTATTCATTGAAACAAGGGCAAAATGAGATACCCTGGAGCCGCTTCCGCCGCATCAGAAGGGCGATCGGGTTGACCACCCTGGTTACCCGCGATGGGCTGCTGGTGATTTTCCCGAAACACTTCTTTAAATCAGACACCGATTGGCTGAGATTTAACCAATTGGTAGATAGCAGCATTATTGTGATCAAATAAGCGGTAATTCGCAGGTTGGATTCGAGCAAAAATAAGGTGAATGATTGCCTGAGTTAAAACTAATTTGAAAATGGAAGAAATATGTCAAATATTAAAAAAATTCATCATGTAGCCGTGGTTGTGGAAGATATTGAAAGGTCGCTGGAATTTTGGCGAGACGCAATGGGTATGTCGTTGGATCAGATCAAAGATGTTCCCGGTGAAAAAGCGCGCATCGCTTTCCTACCGGTTGGGGATGCTGACCTTGAATTGGTCGAGCCAATTGATGGCGATTCCGGTCTTGCAAAATACCTGCAGAAACGTGGCCCTGGCATGCACCATATCTGCCTCCAGGTGGAAGGGATCGAGGCCATGCTGTCACAACTCAAAAACCTGGGGGTGCGTTTGATCAATGAAAGCGCAGTCCCAGGAGAGGCCGGAAAATTATATGCCTTCGTTCATCCTGAATCTACAGGGGGGGTGCTGGTGGAATTATACGAATTGCCAGAAAACTGAAATTAGAAGACCAGGAAATTTCAAACATTGCCCCCGTTTTGCGGGGGTTGTGGTTTAATGAGAACATGTTGGATAAACTTGAATTTTTCTTGGAGCATGATTGTGAAGGTCTCAACCTTGATCCCATCCTGGTTGGTGTATCCGGAGGTCCGGATAGCCTGTGCCTGTTGGATTGTCTGGTAAAAGCCAAAAGACGGGTTATCGTAGCCCATTTCAACCACCAGCTGCGATCAGAGTCAGACCAGGAAGCGAAGCATGTTCATGATCTTGCTCAGCTTTATGGATTACCATTCGTCAGCGCCAGTCAGGATGTTAATGCCTTCGCCAGTGAAAACGGTTTTTCCATTGAAGAAGCTGCCCGAAAATTACGGTACCGATTCTTGTTTGCCCAGGCTCACAAACTGGGTGCCATGGTCATAGCAGTCGCACACCATGCTGATGATCAGGTGGAAACCGTGCTGATGCACTTTTTGCGCGGAGCAGGGTTGAGCGGTTTAAAAGGTATGACCCCTGTAACCCTTCTGCCTGAATTCGATTCTGAGATCCGATTGATCCGCCCTTTGTTGCGAACCTGGCGCAAGGATATTGAGGCTTACTGTGAGACCTATAAACTCGATACAGTCGAAGATCTCACAAATTTGGATCAAACCTATTTTCGGAACCGTCTGCGTCATAGCCTCATCCCCACCTTGGAAACCTATAATCCGGGCTTTAAGCTGGCTTTGTTGCGCAGCGCTGAAAGCTTGAGTGGGGATTTTCAAATGCTGAATGAAATTGTGGATGATTTCTGGGAGCGATCAGTTCTGGAAATTGGAGAAGGATTCCTGGCATTTAACAAATCAGTCCTCCAGGCAGCTTCTCCCGCCATCTTGCGGAATCTCTTTCGGCGGTCTGCTTCTCACCTGAATTCAGATCTGCGGGATATTAGTTTTGAGGCGGTTGAGCGCCTGGTTCGTTATGCCAGGAACGAGGTATCGGTCTCAAGCGAGATCGATTTTACGGATGGCAATCAAGTCTTTATCGAAGGTGATAGATTATTCCTTGCCAGGCGCTCTGCAGAAATTCCGACTCCGTATTGGCCTCAAATCGGGAAAACAGTTGAATTGAAAGTGGGTAAGCCTCTGCTTTTGGGTACTAATTGGTGCCTGCTGGTAAAGGAAGTTGCTAGTATTGATGATCTTGAATCGATATACACAAACACTGATTCTTACCAGGCTTGGATGGATGCCGACCTGATCCAGGGGGATTTACAAGTTCGCAGTCGCAGGGAAGGCGATAGATTTCAACCCCTGGGAATGCTGGAAGGAAGTATTAAATTATCGGATTATTTCATTAATGAAAAATTACCTGTCCGGGGACGCAGGACCTGGCCTTTGGTCTGCCTGGATAATGAAATTCTATGGATCCCGGGATATCGCTCCGCTCACCCATACCGGGTGACAAACTCAACGCGCAAGCTCTTGCATTTTGAATTATCCAAAACATCTTCTTAGATGACTTGTAATATACTACATGGTCAGTCCCGGAAATTTGAGGTTAGTGGAGATTTGAACATAAAAAACTTCAAACAATTATTTTGGCCGAGTCTATTATTCAGATAATAAAAAGTGAGTAATTACATTCGATTGTAATTACTCACAATAGTTACCAACCTTGGTATAAAACCTTCGGATTAATTTCTAACTATTATTCAGTCAGGAAAATCATTAGCTTTCCAGATTTCAAGCCAATTGGCGCAATTTATCTTGAATTTCACGCCATTGAATTTTTGATATGCCCAGCTTCTGCCGTATCTTATCGAGTTCGACATTATTGGAAATATCGATCAGTGAAGAGGTCCAGCGGCACATATCGAAAGACAGGTGTTTCTCCAGACCAGCTTCCTTGCCGATGTCTTCCAGTAGATATTCGAGACGGCGGGGTGACCAGGGAAATAATTGGTCTACAGGATTGTATTGTTGCAGATATTCATCATAAGCAACCAGCCATTCATCTGACAGGTTGATCTTGCGTTCTTTATAACGATTGGCAGGACTGGCATAACGAATGAAAACGAGCGGACCATCAGGCGCAGTACGGTCGATATGATTGATGTGTATTCCCAGGCATTCGCTTTTTTTTATGCCCGTGTCAAGTAGTAGAGAAAGCAGCAGGAAAGGACGGGCATCCGGTTTGGGGAGCCGGCGGTAGCGGTCTGCAACCAGTCGCACTGCGCTTACTTCTTCATCCGATAATACCTCTGGTAGGGGACTGATAACCGAGCGTTGAAGGACCTTCTCAGCTGGATTGATGATCAGCACGCCTCCTGTCTGCAGCCAGCGGAAGAAAGATTTGATGGAAGTGATACGTCGGGCCAGGGATTTTGGAGAACAAGGAATGCCGCGCCCTTTTTCCAGCCAGCTCCTGAAATTATTCAGGTCACTGGTGGTAATAGCGCCCAGAGTGCGGTCAGGAGGCAGATAATCTGCCAGAAGACGAACATCCGAAAGGAAAGCCTTTATGGTATGAGGTGAGCGCCCCTTGTCGTACATATACATTTCCCATGCATTAAGAGTTGGTATCAGGGCAGACTGACCGGTTAGATGGCCAATGGTCGTTCTTGAAGTTTCAGCCATGTGGAGTTCCTCCAATCATCAGTAAATATTATGGTTAAATATACAGTTTCTTCGTATAGTTTAGCGCAAATCTATACGAAAGTCAAACGGAAAGGAGGGATCTTATAGATTTAAATGATGTTGTTTTTATGATCCTCATCCATACTTCACATGGCGAAACTCGATAATCATTTGTACCAATCCATTTAAAATTTCTTTAATATAGTCTTATTAATGCATTAGCGACTGACCTGATGGAATTCAAGTATAAGAACAGAGGTTAACGACGAAAAAATCTATTCTAAATCATCCCCCAATCCACTCTTAAAGCAAATTCTTAATACAATTTGATGCGTAATTTAACCGGATTGATGGATAGAAACCTGAGCCAATAATATGTATATTATCCATCGGAAAACAGGGTCAAAGAAGGTAAAAAGTGGCAAGCTTCATCAACCCCGGGATTACTCTCCATTTTTTTTATTGCATATTTACAGCTTGTTGAAGTAAAATTTGGATCTCTTCGGGGATGGGGATGAGAACCTGGGCACCTGTACCTGGATCGGTCCAATCGTAAGCCTGGTCATATCCGATCACGTACCTTTTCACACCACTGGGATCTTTGATCAATTTAAGTACCGGGATGAGCTTCAGGCAGGATTCCAAGTCCAGGTTTGTATCCACATTTGAGCGATAAATTTCATACAGATCTGAAGCTCGATTTAATCCATCCAGGCTGAATAGTTTCAAGCCGATCGCCTGCAGCACTTCCTGTGCCCTACGCAAACGGTCTATATCACTGGATGAATAGCGCGATCGAACATACCATAACGCCGTTTCGCTATCCATAAATACTGGACCTGCGTTTACATTGTAACCATCTGGGTATCCACTGCGCTCATCAGAAAAATTCTTGCCTGCGTTTATGGTAATTCCACCCAGGCTATTAATTATGCTTCGAAATCCGTCGAAATTGATCAACACAAAATAATCGGGGCGGATGCCAAAATTGTATTCGAATGTGATCGCAGAAGAATTAAAACCACCATAGCCATGAGCAGTGTTTAACCGCTGCATCATCCAGCCAGGGATATATACATATAGATCGCGAGGAAATGAAGTCAAACTCACATTCCCTTCCGGACTGATCGTGATCAGGATCATGGTATCGGTGCGGAAACCTCCATCATTGGGACGCTTGTCTGAACCCAATAAAAGGATATTGATCTGACCATTTGGTTGTGGGATTAAGCTAGCAGGAGGTGGAATTTGAAAGTAAGGTGAATAAACCTGTGGCGCTGGGTAATCCTCCCAGGATGCAAATTCAGGTTTTACCTGTGTGTATTCGCTAAAATCTGCAAAAACAGGTGTTGCATCCTCAATTGGATCCGGTTGAAAGGGAGTGGCGGTCGGAGTGGAATTTGGAGAAGCCGTGATAACACCTGGATTTGGAGATAAAAGAGCGCTCTTGGCTGAGTTGCAGGATTTAAAAAGAATGATCAGACTGGAGAATAATACCAGGCCAAACAAGGCGAAAATCTTTGACTTTGGGTTAGTAATTTCAGACATATATTTTTAGATTGTCCCCTGGTAATGGCGATTCCTGAGACTCGAGTTATAAGTGTAATTGGAACCGCAGAAAGTAAAAGGTCTGGTCATGGTCTGGGATATTCGTATCTGTGTTCCTTCCAATTTGGCAAGAGAAAAACGACGAACAACGGCTTTCAGTGAAAGAAAGCTGTTACCCAAACCCATAATATTGGACAATAGTAAACGCATCTAATCTTCTTCTGATTGTTCGAATTCAATGGGTAATAAAGCTGTGATGGTTGATCCTACACCCATACTCGTTTCAACCCAGATGCGTCCGGATTGAGCTTCTGTAAGGGTTTTGGCAATTGCCAGCCCTACGCCTGTATCTCCCAAACCCTGAATCAGGACATTATCAGCCCGGTAATGTTGTGTAAATACTCTTGGAATGTCTTCTGCAGGGATTCCTCCACCGCTATCGACGACCTGGATCATCAGGTAATTCTTTCCTTCGTCTTCCTGGAATCTCACGCGCAGCATAACAGTACCCTCCATCAAGGTGGCTGCACCTGCATTCTGAAGCAGGTGTATTAAAATCTGCTGGAGAGCTTCTCGATCTATATGGATTTTTGGAGGTGATTCGGGAATATCCAAACGTAGAGTGATATATTTTTCTCTTAATTGTGTGCTTGTATAAGCTACAGCATTGTCGATGATGAGATTCAGATCGATAATCTCGGGATTGATAGGAGTACGGCCAGTTTCAAAAAAAGTGATATGGATCAGCTCATCAACCAATCTACCGATCCGGTCTGTAGATGCTTTTACACGTTCAATGAATTTACGTTGCATTGCGCCTAAAATACCAACAGATTCGCCAAGCAGAAGGTCGATGTAGCCAACGATGGACGACATGGGTTGTCTTAATTCCTGAGAAATTGAAGCGAGAACTTCCATCTTTTCGTCTGGCAAGGTTGATGAAGGATCAGGTCGTTGTTCAAGCTCAGCTATTTTTGAATTCGCTTCTGAAAGATCGTTTTGCAGATGAGCCAGTTCTTCAAGTGTCATTCGGAATTGAAGTTCGATTTCGCTTGGTTTGGATGTATTGCCTGCAGGGGATGTAAATAAGGATCTGTTATTTTCCTGCAATTGGAAAATTTCATTTCTGGCCTCTTCCAACTCAGCCGAAAGCACAGCTATTTTTTCCAATAGGAGCTTATTCTTTCCTAAATTGTCCTGGTTGATTTGATTTTCATTGACTTGTGCCTTGGTTTTTTCTTTCAATTCAGCCACTTGACTCAATGCATAATCTCGCTCCAGGCTTAATGCAACAATTCGCTGATTTCGCTCCAGTATTGGAACGATCGAATTGGAAATATTGGTGAGATATGATTGATCGTCCGGGCTCCATACTCGTTTGGAGTAGGGTGAAAGTAAAAGAATGGCACCGATAGGTGATTCACTCCTGGATGTTTCAATTGGAATACTCATAACATTACCAGGGCTGTTTAAACCTATAATGTGACTCAACCCCTGAATGTCAATTGGGTTATCAGTGGCGGACAGACGTAGAGGGGAACCGAGCAAGATTGCCTTCGTAAGCACTGGAACCGCTTCTTTATCGACCTCAGTGCCATCCAAAACTTCCTCCCTAATCAGATCGAACCCGCAGGTAATGTTTAAATTATTATCTGTATCAATTAGTATCAGAAAAACTAGATCTGCCATCATGGATTGGGCTATGGCACGAGTGATGTTGGGACCAACCAGGTCAGTCTCGGCAGCCAGGGTAAATAGAGATTTGAAAGCTTTCGGGCTGGCACTGAAGCGGCGTTTCTCCTTGAAGGTTAGTTTTACTTTAGCGTTTGAAAACCTTGAAGTCTCAGAAGGTTTTTGAATTGAAATATATCGGGGAAGAGCAAGTAACAGAGGGTACATGGACATTTGGGAAAACCTGATAATCCCAGAAAAATACCCAAAATTATTTATTGAAAAGAAGTGAGTCATATGGCCGATGGCAGCCAGTGCGAGTGCTGCTAATCCATAGCCATATCCAGGAGGTCTTCGTATAACCAATACCACCAACGCAAGCAGGGTGAAAATCAGGGTAAGGATCTGCCATAAGTTATCCTGAATTGTGTGGTTGTATCCATTGGGGTTAAGAGGCTGAGTCCAAAATGTTATGGTAATCCCGAGCAGGAAGATGGTTAGCAGGCTGAGGATAATTGTTATCACATCTGCTTTCGGTGCAGGTTTGGGAAAGTTCCATATCCAAGCGATCCAGATAAGACATAATAACGAAAATGCCCTGTCAACCTGTGCCAGGATCATCTGTGTTTCAAATAATCCTGACCAGGCAACCAAGCTGATCAAATAGGAGATTATTTGCAAAATGATCAAGATTATCAAACCTATGACTGTCCTCTTCGCAAAGGAAGAAGGTCCAGAGCGCATAACAGCGATAGTGCCTTGCAAAGCTCCAACGATGGAGATGATCAATAACAGGTAATAAACCAGATTTCCTGGCGGGTTGATCAGGATAGAGAATAAATTACTAAAAAAAATATTCATAGGCTCATCACGATTATAGCATGGCGAGGTTTAACGGACAACACCATTCTGAAATATTATCAATGTTTAATAAAATTTCAGCTACCCTATAAATATGTCAATCATTCTTGGATATAATCTGGATATGCACCGCACATTCCTCCTTCGAAAAATTTCAGAAAATACCATCATCATAATCTCTTTAATGTTGGTGATATTTTTCCCCAGAGTTTTACTTGGATGGTTGTATCTTAAACAGGCACAAGATTATGCATCCCAATCTTCTTATTTGAAAGCAGCCCAAACTTATGAAGATTCTGCCCGAAGGTTGTGGTGGATGAAAGGTCTATACGAACAGGCAGCTCACTCAGCTTGGTTGGTGGGAGATTCGCTAGAAGCACTCCGCTTATTTCTACTAGCCCGGGAAAATGACGGGTTGACCTCCTCCGGAAAACTAGCCTTGGGAGATGTTTATTCGAGGTCTGGGGATACCCCATCAGCCGTTGAAGCCTGGGAATCGGTTGGTTTTGATACACCGGATTCTTCCGCTGCATTTTCACGATTAGCCATCGCTAATCGTGAGATGAAAAACTATTCCTTGGCGATGGAATACTGGCAGGCTGTTTTGAAGATCGAACCGCAAAATGGGGTGGCTCATTATTATCTGGGCTTGTTCTTGATGACCGTCCTGCCAGAGGAAGCTTTACCTGAGTTAATGCTTGCGCTAAGTTTAGATCCGCAATTGGATGAACATGTCCAGGTATTACAGCAGGGCTTAAATCAAGCCTCCTTGCAGGAAGATCCTACCCGACAATTGGTTATTTCAGGACAATCGCTGGCATCAATTGACGCCTGGGATCTTGCTCTGCAAGCTTTCATATCTGCCAGTCTGGCTGACCCGGATTTTTCTGAAGCATGGGCTTGGCAAGGTGAAGCGAATCAACATTTGGGGGAGGATGGTTTGCCTGCTCTGAAAAAAGCACTGGTTTTGGATCGAAATTCGATATTAAGCCTGGCGCTGAATGGGCTTTACTATCGCAGGCAAGATCAAATTGAGCAAGCCTGGTCAGTTTATATCCGAGCCGCAACTTTGGATCCATCCAATTCAGCCTGGCAGCAGGTTTTGGGTGAGCTTTCAGCTCAGAAAGGGAACCTGATTGATGCGCTCAAGTTTTATCAGAAGGCGGTCGAACTATCGCCTCAAAACCCGGTCGCTTGGAGAGCCCTGGCATTGTTCTGCGTTCAATATAATGTTAGCATTACTGACATTGGTATGCAGGCAGCTTTAAAGGGTTTAAAACTGGAACCTGCAAACTGGCGCTCGCAAGATGTGATGGGTCAGGTTCTCCTGGCAACAGGCGATCTAAACAAGTCCAGTCAATATTTCAATCAATCCATAGATACCTCCCCAAATCAGCCTGATTCTTATCTGCATCTGGGCTATCTTAAGCTTCTCCAGGATCAACGTGATGATGCTTACCACAACCTGGTCAAAGCCCGACAACTGGATCCTGATGGAAGCATAGGCATGCAGGCTCAACGACTTTTGGATCAATACTTCCCTTGATCCATTCAATCATCGTTTCTGGTAAAATCAGTTTATAAGAAACACCACCAGAACCCTGGATTGGGAAAATCCCAATGGAGTAATTCGATGAAAAATAAGAAACTATTATCCATTTTTTTGTTGGTGATCATTCCAATGCTTGCCTGTTCTTCACCCTTGATCACAGATCTGACCACCCATTCGGGAGATATCCTTTTTGCTGATGATTTCTCGGATGCAACTAGTGGATGGACAAGATTGCTCGATGAAAAAGGATTTATGGATTATTACTCTTCCGGTTACCGCATCTGGGTTAACACACCAGGTTACAACTATTGGAGCACACCTGGTCTAAACTTTCAGGATGTACGTATAGATGTAGATGCAGCTCGTTTTGGAGGACCAGACGAGAATCGCTTCGGAGTTATATGCAGGTATCAGGATGCTGATAATTATTATTTTTTTATTATCAGCAGTGATGGGTATATGGGAATTGGAAAAGTGGCTGGAGGAGTTACCAGTCTGTTGGGTCAGGAGATGATGATCTTTAACCCGAGTATCCTGTCGGGAGTAGCTCCAAATCACCTGCAGGCTCAATGCCAGGGAGATACACTCACATTCATTGTCAATGGACTTCCTGCAGGAATAGCAATCGATCCTGATTTTAAAAGCGGGGATATAGGCTTAATTGCAGGAGCTTTTGATGCAGTAGGGGTGGATGTCCTGTTCGATAATTTTGTGGTAATCAAACCATAATTTCACATGAAAATATTTCTCGATACCGTCGGTTGCCGTCTGAACCAATCCGAGATCGAGGCAATGGCTCGTCAATTTCGCACTGCCGGGCATGTAATTGTACCCGGGGCAGGAGAAGCAGATCTTGTAGTCGTCAACACTTGTACAGTAACCTCACAGGCAGCTTCAGATTCGCGTCAGAAAGTCCGGCAAGCGGTGCGTTTGGGTGCGAAAAAGGTTGTGCTGACAGGTTGCTGGTCAACTCTGGAACCTGAAAAAGCACTGGCTCTTCCCAATATTCACAAAATTGTTCCAAATGAAAGCAAGGACGAACTCGTCAAAGATCTTCTAGGCTTATATGAAATAGAGTTTGATCTTGAACCACCAGCCCGTCAACTGCTACCCGGGATTCATATGCGCACGCGTGCTTTTACAAAGGTGCAAGATGGCTGCGATAACCATTGTACTTTTTGCATTACTACTATTGCGCGCGGGGCTGGGATTTCGCGCAGCATCCCGGATGTTTTAAGAGATATCAAGGCTGCTCTGCTCGGAGGAGCACAGGAAATTGTACTTACCGGAGTTCATCTGGGTTCATGGAGGCAAGGTCAAGTAGAAGGTAGTAAAAAACTTTCGGATCTGATCCGCACCATCCTTGATGAAACCGTTGTACCGAGATTGCGTCTGTCTTCGCTTGAACCTTGGGATATTGACGAAAGATTCTTCGAACTCTGGCATAACAAGCGTATGTGCCGTCACTTGCATCTGCCTTTACAATCCGGCAGCGCAGGTGTATTAAAGCGCATGTTTCGAAAGGTTACTCCAAAATCATTCGAAGATCTTCTGATGGCAGCCAGGGTTGCCATCCCAAATGTCGCGATCACAACGGATCTGATAGCAGGTTTTCCAGGAGAATCAGATGCTGAATATTCGGAGACTCTGGAATTTGTGAAGAGGATGGATTTTTCCGGTGGGCATGTCTTTACTTACTCAGAACGTCCTGGAACTGCTGCAGCGAAGATGCCCTCTCAAGTTCCTCATCAGGTCCGGAAAGAACGAAATGCTGCCCTGCGTCAACTGCTCTTAAAATCCAGTCAAACCTATGCGCAGCAGTTTATTGGATCAGATTTGAAAATTCTATGGGAATCATCCAATCTGCAAAGTGATGGAAGTTGGTTTTTAGGCGGGTTATCGGACAATTACCTGCACGTTAATGCCATCTCACCACAGAAGCGCTGGAATAATATCGATCAGGTAACCATTCGTTCGGCTGGTCCTGAAGGGCTGATGGGAGAGATAAAGAATTGAAATTGGGAAAAAATCGGGATATATAAGTGTCACTTATCACTTTCCCAATAAAAATTATTCCATTATAATTGTTTCAGATTTCACAACTAATAATCTGTATGATTTATGGGTGAAAGTAAATATGTGGATTATCCACATGCTTACATAAATTACCTTGCAATTTTTAGAAGATATATCAAAACTGATAATGGAGAAGAAAATGACCGCTCAACTGATTGATGGAACTGCTATTGCCCTGAAAGTTCGAAACAACGTTAAAGAAGAAGTTGCCAAACGGATCGCTGCCGGAAAATCTCAACCGGGGTTGGCCACAGTTTTGGTAGGTGATAGAGTCGATTCAGCTGCCTATGTTGGCATGAAACAAAAAGGTTGTGCAGAATTGGGTATGAATTCATTTCATAATACCCTGCCGGTGGATGCCAGCCAGGAACAGGTCGAAACACTTGTCAAAAAACTGAATGCCGATCCCACTGTGAATGGTATTCTGGTCCAGTTGCCATTGCCTTCTCATCTGGATGAAGAACGCGTTCTTCAATTGATCAATATTGAAAAAGATGTTGATGGTTTTTCACCCTTGAATATTGGACGCCTGGCGCAAAAAGGCCGTGAACCTTTATTCGTTCCCTGTACTCCCTACGGATGTATTTACTTACTTAAAGAAGTTGGTGTAAAGATATCCGGTGCCAATGCAGTCGTATTGGGACGCTCGAATATCGTGGGAATGCCGGCTGCCCTTTTGCTTGTCCAGGAAAATGCAACCGTGACCATCGTACATTCACGCACCCAGAACATTGCCGATGTCGTTCGCCGGGCAGATATACTCATCGCTGCCATCGGACGCACCGAAATGGTTCGTGGTGACTGGATCAAGCCAGGTGCCGCTGTGATTGATGTAGGTATTAACGGAGTGCCTTTGTTCAATCCTGATGGAACCCCGCTTCTGAGCCTTAAAACCGGAAAACCCCGACAAAAACTGGTCGGTGATGTCAATTTTGAAGAGGCTAAAGAGGTTGCTGGCTTCATCACACCAGTACCTGGTGGTGTTGGCCCGATGACCATTGCGATGTTGATGGCAAATACTTTACGGGCAGCTGAAATCCAGTTTCCGTGATCTCCCGAAGGAAGAAAAAAGTCCTCTGTGAATTGAAATCCAAAAACAAAACACTAAAAGTAGGCATCTCCTGTGAGAAAACAAGGTACAGGAGGTGCTTGTCTGAAAATCACTTGTCAGACAATTGACAAGGATGCTTTAATTTGTTAAACTATATGCAGTTGTCTGACAAATAGTCGAATTCGTAACAGAGAGTAAAATGACTACACTTCTTATTAAGAATGCTCAAATTCTTGTAACCATGGATGACCACCAGCGGGAAATTCCCGGAGGTGGTCTTTTTATCCGTGATGGGTTTATTGAACAGGTAGGTGTCAGCACAGAACTTCCAGTCAGCGCAGATGAAGTGATTGATTTGAAAGGCCATATCCTCCTGCCTGGGTTGGTAAATACTCACCACCATTTTTATCAAACATTGACCCGTGCTGTCCCTTCTGCACAGGATGCCAATCTTTTCAACTGGTTAAAAACCTTGTATCCCATTTGGGCTAGATTGAACCCGGAAGATATCTTTATCTCAACGCAGACCGCCATGGCGGAACTTGCATTATCAGGTTGTACGACCTCTTCAGATCATCTCTACCTTTTTCCGAATGGTTCAAGATTGGATGATGAGATCGCTGCAGCCGGGGAGATTGGTTTGCGGTTACAGGCATCTCGCGGCTCCATGAGTCTGGGTGAAAGTCAGGGCGGATTACCACCTGATAGTGTAGTAGATTATGAAGATGTCATCCTGAATGATAGCTTGCGTCTTATCCAGAGATATCACGATCCAAAACCAGGGGCAATGGTTCAGATCGTTCTGGCACCCTGTTCACCTTTTTCTGTAACTGGGGAGTTGATGAAACAATCAGCTGTGTTAGCCCGGGAGTATGGGGTTCATCTGCATACACACTTGGCTGAAACGGAAGATGAAGAGAAATTTTGCCTTCAGAAATTTGGCTACCGCCCTGTAGGCTATATGCAATCTGTTGATTGGGTAGGAGAAGATGTCTGGTTTGCACATTCTGTTTATGTAAATGCTGATGAGATAAAGACTTTTGCCACTTGTGGTTGTGGTGTGGCTCATTGCCCATCATCCAATATGCGCCTGGCATCCGGTATTGCACCTATACGGGAATATATTGCTTCAGGCGTCAATGTTGGATTAGGAGTGGATGGCTCAGCGTCCAATGATGGTTCCCATATGCTTGGGGAAGCGCGCCAAGCCATGCTGCTTTCGCGTGTTCGGGAAGGCATCACCGGATTTTCTCTTTCAAATGACCCAACTCGAAAATTGATGACCGCACGCCAGGTACTTTGGTTGGGCACGCGTGGAGGTGCAGCTGTTTTGGGAAGAAATGATATTGGATCACTCGAACCTGGCAAATGTGCTGATTTTTTTGCAATCAACTTAAACCGTTTGGAATATGCAGGAGCCTTACATGATCCTGTTGCGGCTGTTATTTTTGCCCAGCCTGTAAAAGTTGACTATACTGTGGTGGCTGGCAAGTTAGTGGTAAAAAATGCAAATCTTGAAACCCTGGATGAACCCGCACTTGTAGAACGTCATAACCAATGTGCCATCCGATTAATGGGGGAATTATGACGCAAACACGATCAAAAATCCGCAATTTGATCGATGTGGCAATGGGACGCTTACCTGCAGACATGGTGGTTCGTGCTGGTATTTGGGTATGTGTTCAAACCGGCGAATTTGTTGAAAAGACTGACATGGCTATTATTGATGGCCATATCGCTTACATAGGTCCGGATGCCTCTCATTGCATCGGAAAAGACACTCAGGTGATCGAAGCCAAAGGCCGATTTCTTGTGCCTGGGTTGCTGGATGCCCACATGCACGTTGAGTCAGGTATGCTTTCAGTCACAGAATTTGTGCGTGCGGTCGTACCACACGGAACCACAGGCATGTTCATTGATCCGCATGAAATTGCGAATGTCTTCGGATTGGATGGTATCCGACTAATGGTGGATGAAGCCCGTCAACAACCCATCCATGTGTGGGTTCAGATTCCATCCTGTGTTCCTTCTTCCCCAGTTTTTGAAAAATCTGGAGTTACGTTAAGTGCAAAGGATGTTGAGCAGACTCTGGGGTGGGAAGGTGTGATTGGTCTCGGAGAAGTAATGGATTACCCCGGGGTAGCGAATGCGGATGATAAGATGATCGCTGAATTAGCCTCTGCCCGGCAAGCCGGAAAGGTGGTCGGTGGTCATTATCCTTCGATCGACCATGGCAAGGAATTCCATGGATATGTTGTCGGTGGTATTGAAGATGACCATGAAGCAACTACGCTGGAAGGTGCCGTCCAACGCGCCAGACAGGGTATGAAAGTTATGTTGCGGTATGGATCAGCCTGGCAGGATGTGATTGAGCAAGTCAAAGCGATCACCAGCTTGGGACTTGATCCCCGCCATTTCCTTCTTTGCACGGATGACTCGCATACCGGAACTCTGCATCTGGATGGGCACATGGATCGTGTAATCAGACACGCTATTCAGCAAGGGCTTAAACCCATGATAGCCATCCAAATGGCAACCATCAATACTGCTGAACATTTCGGCCTGGGGCGTGAGATGGGTATGCTTGCACCTGGTCGTTGGGCGGATGTGGTACTGGTGAAGGATATTAACGATTTCAGGGCTGACGTGGTGATTGCAAGAGGAATTATGGCGGCTAAATCGGGAGAAATACTGCTTGAGAAGCCGGAAATTTCCATTCCTGGATGGGTCTTAAATTCCATGCATATGTCTGAAATATTGACCGTGGAATCTTTCGAATTAATTGTCGACAACAAATTGGCAAATCAAAACAAGGGAACTGCCAACGTGATCGGGATCATTGAGAACCAGGCTGCAACCCGCCACTTGAAAGTTGGCGTCAGTTTGAATAGTCCTGAAGTTCACGCAGATCTCGAAAGGGATATAGCCAAGATTGCCCTGATGGACCGGCACCATACAACCCAAAATATCCAGTTAGGTTTGGTGCAAGGTTTTGGGTTTGATAAACCTTGCGCTATTGCCACAACCGTTTCCCATGATAGCCATAATTTGATCGTAGTTGGCACGGATGATGCCTGCATGGCTATGGCTGCCAATAAATTGCAGGAAATCGGTGGTGGACAGGTTGTGGTTCTTAATCAACGAGTGATCGGTTTGGTGGAATTGCCCATCGCAGGATTAATGTCAACTGAAAGTGCGTCTGTAGTATCAGGAAAAACTGTATCTGTTTTAAACGGTTTTAAAGCTTGTGGATGCCAATTAAATAACCCGAACATGCAACTTAGTTTGCTTGCTTTCGTTGTCATACCTGAAATCCGCATTTCTGAACGAGGACTGATTGATGTTAAAAATATGCAAGTTCTGCCTTTATTAGAAGGAGCAATTGATTAACATGGGTCACCATCCTTTTAAACGCCTTCAATCCGACCTTGCAACATTGATCGATTCCTTACCAGCCGATAGTCAATTGCCATCTGAACCTACCTTGGCGCTTAAGTTAGGTGTTTCACGCGCCACCTTGCGAGAAGCGATGCGCTCTTTTGAAACCCAGGGAAAGATCAGACGCAGACAGGGTGTGGGGACCTTTGTGATAGGAGATGTCCCTCTCATTGAAAGTGGTCTGGAGATTTTAGAAAGCATAGAAACGATGGTCGGCAGGATCGGTTTAAGTGTATCTTCACACTCCCTTAAGGTGGAAAAAATAACCGCTGATGAGGAATGTGCGCTGGTTTTGGATATTCCTATTGGATCCGGATTAACCCGCATTTCTCGGCTCATCATGACAGATGGTCGCCCTGCTGCCTATCTGGTGGATACTTTACCTGAAAACATTCTCTCCCATGCAGACCTTGCTGCAGGTTTTACTGGCTCAGTTTTGGATCTTTTATTACGAAGAGGCTTACCTCGCTTGGTCAGTTCCAGGACAGAAATTAATGCCGTCAATGCCACTACAGAAGTGGCACATTTGCTAGAGATCCAACGTGGGGATGTCTTGATCAATTTCAGCGCTTGTCTATATTCTTCTGAAGGGCATGTGATCGATCATTCTCTTAGTTATTTCCTACCGGGTTACTTCAAATTTCATGTCAATCGTAGGGTAGGTTAAGCATGTCTCGTGTCATTTACACGAAAATTCTAACCATTATCTCTGGAGGATAAAATGCGTAGTTTTGCTGGTAGAGACATTCTGTCTCTGAAGGATTTTGAACGAAATGAATTTTTCCATGTCTTTGATGTAGCTGCCGAACTGGAACCAATTGCGGTCAGCCGTCGTAATACAGATCTGCTGGCTGAGAAAACATTGGTAACAGCTTTCTACCAACCATCCACCCGCACCCGACTTGCTCACGAAGCAGCCATGCACCGTTTGGGAGGTCATGTCACAGGTTTTGCGGATGCAAAAATGACTCGTGCAGGTGATTTTTATCAAGAATCCATCAAAGATACTGTAAAAATGTTGGAATTCTATGGTGATGTGATCGTTATGCGCCATTTTCAACAAGGCGCACCCCATGAAGCAGCCAAGTGGGCTTCCATTCCGATCATCAACGGTGGTGATGGTTGGGGTGAACACCCGACCCAGATACTGACCGACCTGTACACTGTCTTAAAAGAAAAAGGCAGCATCGATGGTTTAACCTGGCTTGCAGTTGGTGATATGCGTATGCGCACCATGCATTCTCTGGGTTATGCCCTCAGTCAGTTTGATTGCCCGATCACATTTGTCTCCCCCCCGGATATGGGTCTGACCGATGATTTTAAGGCTGATCTCAAGCAGTTTAATGTTAATTTCAAAGAATTGGAACATGTAGAGCAAGCGATTGCCAAGGCAGATGTAATATTGGTCGAACCGGTTGTTCAGCCGGATTACACCAAGAGTCGCGACGAACGTACTGGTGATGTAAATATGACTCCTGCAAATTACAAGATCACTCGTGAATTATTGAGCACAAAAGCCAAATCCGATGCCATATTACTGCATTCCCTGCCTCGCATGGACGAAGTTCCCGCAGACGTGGATATCACCCGCTGGTCACGCTATTGGCAGGAAGCCTTTAATGGTGTTGTCATGCGCATGGCACTTCTGGCACTCGTTCTTGGAAAGATGGAATAATATCCGCAAAGGAGAATTATTATGCAAACTGATCTTCGTGGTCGTGATTTGATTGGCGACCTTGATTTTACAAAAGAAGAAGTAGAGACGGTTCTGGATGTTGCCTGGGATCTGAAGCGCAAACGTGCCTTGGGCGAACCCCACGCTTATTTACGTGACAAAGTGCTGGCCATGCTGTTCTTTTTCAGCAGCACTCGCACGCGCGGCTCATTTGAAGCAGGTATGGCTCAACTTGGTGGACATGCAGCCTTTATTGAAAGTCGGACAACTCAAATATCGCATGGTGATACTGAAACTGAGATGGGTGAGATTTTTGGCCGATATTTTGATGGTATTGCCATCCGTCATGTTGAGTGGGGCACCGGTAACCGCTATTTGAACCTGGTGGCTAAAGCCTCCCGTGAACCCGTTTTGAATATGCAATGCGAGATCTACCATCCTTTTCAATGCCTGGCAGATTTAATGACCATTATGGAAAAGAAAGGTCGCGATCTTCGCAGACGCAAGGTGGTTGTCTCTTGGGCATATGCCTCTTCTTATTTAAAACCCATTTCTGTACCCCAGTCACTGATCCTGCAATTACCGCGTTTTGGAATGGATATTGTCCTGGCACATCCCCCGGAATTCAAACTTATGCCCGAAATCGTGGAACAGGCAAAAGAACAGGCCAGAAAATTCAACGCAGGCTTTGAAATTGTGGACGACATGGAAGCTGCATTTAAAGATGCGGATGTAGTCTATGCTAAATCGTGGGGTCCATTATTGACAACCGCAGATCCTGATGAAGGCAAGGTTATCCAGGATAAGTACAAACATTGGATCACCGATGCCCGCAAGGTTGCACTGGCTAAACCGGATACTATTTATATGCATCCAATGCCGGCAGATCGGGATGTTGAAGTAACCAGTGAAGTTATGGATGGTCCTCATTCAGTTGTTTTTGATCAAGCAGAAAACCGCATGCATACCCAAAAAGCTGTCATGGCGTTGACAATGAGATAATACCTGTAAGAAATTTAATAAAAATTTTAGGATAAGGGCAGTATCCAAACCCGCTTTTAAGCCTAACGAACTTTCATCCGGTATAATCAGGTGGAATCGAAGGAGTTATATGTCAAGAAAAGTTGCAGTTATCGCCATCGGTGGTAACTCATTGATAAAGGATAAGAATCATCAGACAGTGGAAGATCAATATGATGCTGTGAAAGAATCGACTCAGCATATTGCAGATATGATCGAAGATGGTTGGGATGTGGTTATTGGTCACGGAAATGGACCCCAGGTAGGATTCATCTTACGTCGGTCTGAAATTGCTGCCAAAGTTGAAGGTATGCATGAAGTTCCATTGGATGTGTGTGGTGCTGACAGTCAGGGAGCTATCGGTTATGCCTTGCAACAAAATTTACAAAACGAATTTCACAAACGAGGCATTGAAAAAGGGGTTGCCACGGTGGTTACACAAGTCCTGGTAGACAAGGACGATCCTGCCTTTATGAATCCATCCAAACCGATTGGCAGTTTTATGGATGCAATCGAAGCTCAACGTCGTGAAAAAGAAATGGGTTGGAGTGTAGTTGAAGACGCCGGACGTGGTTGGAGAAGAGTGGTTGCCTCACCCTTACCCAAGAAAGTCATTGAATTGGCTCCAGTCAAAAGCTTGATTGATTCCGGTATTGTGGTTATCAGCGTAGGAGGTGGTGGCATCCCTGTCGTTGAGAAGAATGGCATCCTCCAGGGTAAAGCAGCGGTGATCGATAAGGATTTTGCTTCCAGCTTACTGGCGCAATTGATCGATGCAGACTTGTTGCTTATTTCAACAGCTGTTGAAAAAGTGGCTTTAAATTTTGGAAAGCCGGATGAAAAATGGTTGGATAGGATGACTCTGGCAGAAGCCAAGAAATATCTGGTTGAAGGAATACATTTTGCGAAAGGATCAATGGCTCCCAAGATCGAGGCAATCATCTGGTTCCTGGAAAATGGTGGCAAACAGGCTCTCATCACAAACCCCGAAAATATTGGCCGGGCTTTGAAACATGAGACAGGCACATGGATCGAACATTAATCTCAACGGTTCAATACTTATGTAGCTTTGATCTGTAATTTTGTGATCAAACCTCTTCAATGTTTTTTTTAGAAGGTAAAAATGAACCTTAAAAATTTTCTTTTGAGATAAAAAACGTTCGCAGATTTTGCGCGCTAAGGTACAATAAAGCTATCAACCAAAACGAATAAACCGGTAAATATTTATCAGAAAAAGGAGGTTTCCACGAACATTCTTTTATTTTGCTTTTCCATTCAAGATTTTTCATAATTTCAAGGAGATGAGATGAAGAACAAAGTACTATGGCTCGTAAGTGGTTTGGTAATTCTGGTTTTTGCTTTATCAGCTTGTGGTCCTAAGACCGTCTCAACAGAATGCAATGTAGAAACAACTTCAGAAGCAGTCGGCTCTTATCAAGTTCCAGCCGCGATTGAAGGATGTTATAACGTCGGTTTCGTTTATGTTGGACCTCATGATGATGGTGGTTGGACCCAATCCCATGATGTCGGTCGCATGTATGTTCAGGACACCATTCCCAATGTCCACACAGCCTATGTTGAGAACGTGGCAGAAGGTGCTGATGCTGAGCAGGTCATTCGATCACTGGCTCGCAAAGGATTTAATGTTATTTTCACAACATCCTTTGGTTTCATGGATGCCTCAGAAATTGTGGCTGAAGAATTCCCGGCTGTGAATATCATCCACATCAGTGGATACAAATCCAATACAGCCAATTTCGGCAACCTTATGGGAGCTATGGAGGATATTAAATACCTGGCTGGGATGTTGGCTGGTTCACGCACCAAGATGGATGGCAATACAAAAATTGGATATACTGCAACCTTCCCGATTCCCGAAGAATTGCGCCTTGGTAATGCCTTTGCTCTTGGTGTTGAGAAAACCTGCCCTGAGTGCACAATTGATGTTCGTTTCATATCCACTTGGCATGACCCTATCCTGGAAAAAGAAGCTGCATCTTCATTGTTTGATGCTGGTGCCCAGGTTGTTATGACCGGCGCAGATACTCCCGCCCCGGCAGAAGTCGCTCCCGCTGGCAAGTGGGGCATCACTTATGACTACAAGGGTAACTGCACTGTGGATGCCTGCCTGACCTCCATGTATTGGAATTGGGGAATTGTATATGCCAAGATTGTTGAGGAATCGATCGCTGGAACATGGGTCGGTGGTTGGGATTACTTTGATGCCGATTCCGGCGCGTTAGGTTTGCTTGGTTTTATGGAAGGCGAAACAATGCAACCAGGTGTAGCAGAATTACCCGCAGCTGACTTGGAACTGGTAAGGTCCACGTTGGCCAAGATGCTAAAAGGCGAATTCACACGATTTGACGTCTTCAAGGGTCCTATTACAGACAATAAAGGCAATCTTGTGCTAGCAGATGGCGTCAGCTTGGAACAACTGGATCTCGATGGTTTTGCACAATTTGGCAGCACTTGCACCACTTGTATGTACTGGTGGAACCAGAATATAACTGCTGAACTTCCTGATCTTTAAAAATAGATTGTATACAATCTAAAAATTCTGGAGACGACCCATACGGTCGTCTCCAGAATTCCAAATTTATTATAATTTAACTAACTTATTAAATTCAATTTATTGATTCAGGTTATGAATCATTGGCCTTATGAATTATCTTATTAGCAATTCGGGGAAGATTTAAGATATCCCCTCTATTTTAAGAAAAAATATTATAAAAATAATTGAACTGGAAATCTATCCAGAAGAGATAAATCAAGCATTGAATCCCGGAGAATTTTTATGTCTTCCCATTCAAGCCAAACCTCCCCACCTCTCGCTGTTGAAATGCAGGATATTGTTATCCGATTTCCTGGTGTATTGGCAAATGATCATGTAAATTTGACACTTAAACAAGGCGAAATTCATGCTTTGCTGGGGGAGAATGGAGCCGGAAAAAGCACTTTGATGAATTCTCTGGCAGGTTTATATAAACCCGTATCAGGTGTGATAAAAGTCCATGGTGAAGTGGTCAATTTTAATTCACCGCGGGATGCAATTGCCAAAGGTATTGGCATGGTTTATCAGCATTTCATGCTGGTCCCAACCCAAACGGTTACTGAAAATATACTTTTAGGATTGAAAGATCCAAAATTTTTTATGAATCTTGCAACCTATAATAAGAAGATCCAGGCTTTGCAGGAACAATTCGGATTGAAGGTAGACCCTACAGCCTTGATTTGGCAGCTATCCGTGGGCGAGCAACAGCGTGTTGAGATCTTGAAAACATTGTATCGGGGTGCAAATATCCTCATCCTGGATGAACCGACCGCTGTACTGGCTCCTCAAGAAATTGACGATTTGATGAACACAATGCGTTCTCTGGTCGCTAATGGCAAATCGATCTTTTTTATTTCTCACAAGCTTAACGAGGTCACCGCAGTAGCAGATCGCCTGACAGTTTTGCGAAAGGGGAAAGTTACTGCGGAAGGGATTGGAATTGAAGGAATAAACCGGGAAAAATTGGCTGAATTAATGGTAGGTCGAAAGGTGATCTTTCAGGTTGAGAAGAAGATCCAGGAACCCGGTGATGTTGTCCTGGATGTCAAGAACGTCTCTGCGTTGAATAACAAGGGTTTTCCTGCTCTTAAAGATGTGTCATTTAATTTGCACCAGGGAGAGATTTTAGGGATCGCAGGGATCGCCGGTAATGGGCAGAGCGAACTGGCTGAAGTGATCACCGGTTTGCGCCTCTGCTCCGGGAGCATCCTTATTAATAGGCAACAGGCTGCCAATCGACCACCTGGGATGATCATAGATTATGGCGTATCCCATATCCCAGAAGACCGCACCGGGGTAGGATCGGCACCCAATATGAGCATTGCAGAAAATACCATAATGAAGAATTACGATCAGGAGCCAATTGGAAGTCGTTGGAGAATCAATTTTTCCTCTGTTCGTGAATATGCGAGCATGTTAAAAGAAAAATATGTCATCCTGGCTCCCAGTATAAACACCCAAGCCCGCAAGCTTTCTGGTGGAAACTTGCAAAAAGTGATTCTGGCTCGTGAGATTTCCTGCTTTCCTCGCCTGATGATTGCGGTGCAACCAACCCGGGGTTTGGACGTAGGAGCTATCGAATCCATTCAGGGTTTATTGCTTGAACAGAGAGAGAACGGTACTGCCATTCTCTTGATCTCGGAAGAGTTGGAAGAATTGCTTTCACTTTGTGACCGCATCGCAGTTATCTATGAAGGAGAAGTAACCGGGATTGTCGATGCTGCAGATGCGAATTTGACGAATATCGGTTTGATGATGACCGGTTCCTTGAGGAGTCAATAATGAGATTCCCATTCACGATTCAAGTCGAGAAGCGTTCTGAGGATTATCCTAAATGGCTACCGTTGGTGACATCTTTGAGTGCAGTAATAATCGCATTCATCTTTAGTGGTATTGTTTTAAAATTTGTTAGTGGTCAGCCGTTGAAAGTCCTTGGTTTTTTCTTTACAGCCACCTTCGGTAGTTGGGGTGTGTTCTCAGACACTCTTGTCAAAGCAACCCCACTCATCTTGATCGGGTTGGCATGCAGCTTGGCTTTTAAAATGAAGTTGTGGAACATCGGAGCAGAAGGGCAATTCTATTTGGGAGCGTTTTTTTCCAGCCTGGTTGTGCTTGTGCCGCTCGTACCTCCGGACAGCCCCAAGATCGTTATCCTTACTGCAATGGTATTAATGGGAATGATCGGTGGCGCAGTATGGGGTTTTATTCCCGGTATTCTGAAGGCAAGATATAACGTCAACGAAATTATCACAACGCTCATGCTGAACTATGTTGCCATCTACTGGAATAACTATTGGATATTTGGAAAATGGAGTGATGCAGGTTTTCAGATGACACCGATGTTCGAAAAAACTGCCTGGTTGCCGCGCCTATCTGATTATGCCAGGCAAACACCGGCGTTATCAGGGATCACATTGCATCTGGGTGTGGTTTTTGGGCTGGTGGCAGCATTTGTTATCTGGTGGATAATGGAACGAAGCCGCTGGGGGTATGAGATCAAATTAATTGGCGATAACCCCAAGGCTGCACGCTATGCTGGCCTAAATATCAGCCGTAACATCATCCTGGTAATGATGATTTCAGGTGCCCTGGCAGGTTTGGCAGGCATGGCAGAGATAAGCGGTGTTGTCCATCGCTTACAGGAACGCATTTCTCCTGGATATGGCTTTACCGGCATTATTGTAGCCTGGTTGGCAAAATTGAACCCGTTTGCAGTTATTGTTGTCTCCATCCTATTCGGGGCATTGATCGTTGCCGGTCGCGAGATCCAACCATCAGGGATCGCTTTCCTCCTCCAGGGTACCATTCTTTTCATGGTGATCAGCAGTGATGTCTTGCTAAAATACAAGATTCATTTGGTACGCAATCAAGAGGAGAAAGCATGAACCCGGAAATCATTATTCATGCAGGTCTGGCAACTGGAACGATTTTATTATTTGCTGCCATTGGAGAGATATTTGCTGAGCGGTCTGGAGTTATGAATCTTGGTGTAGAAGGTATGATGCTTTTGGGTGCCATGGCAGGTTTCAGTACTTCGTTGGTAACTCAGAATGTCTGGTTTGGATTATTGGCTGCCATCTTTGCGGGAGGGATTCTGAGCCTGGCACATGGTCTTGTCACTATCCATTTCCAGGCCGACCAGGTGGTCAGTGGATTATCACTTACTTTCCTGGGTACCGGTTTGGCGCTAGTGTTGGGTGAAGGTCTGACAGGTCAAAATCCGCCATTAATACCGAATGTCAGCATTCCTGTATTATCATCCATCCCATTTATTGGTCAGGTATTCTTTGGAAATCATAGTATTCTGGTATATGTTGGCTACTGCTTGATACCTATTACATGGTATTTCATTTTCAAAACTCGCCCTGGTATGCACCTGCGGGCAGTTGGTGAAAAACCATCCGCCGCAGATACTCTGGGAATCAATGTATACCGTGTACGATATTTCTACGTATTTGTAGGTGGATGTCTGGCTGGTTTAGCTGGTGGGACCATAAGTTTGTCGGTTTCACCTGGTTGGTATAGCAGCCAGACAACCTCCGGGCAGGGTTGGATTGCGGTTGCCATCGTCATTTTTGCTCAATGGAACCCTGTCCGGGCTGCTGTAGGTGGTTATTTGTTCGGGATGTTGAGAAGATTCATTCTGGATTTACAGGGTCCAGCGTTGTTATTTGGTTTCCAAAATCCGATCTTTATGAATCATAATTTGAGTTTTTTCTTACAGATGACACCTTTCCTGCTGACCATTATTGCCCTGGTATGGGGGTCCCAGGCTGCCACACGTAAGCGTCTCGGATCTCCTGCGGCACTTGGTATTCCGTATATACGAGGTGAACGCGGCCTCTGAGTTTTTTTAAATTATGCATGGAAACGGAGGGGGGTAATGCATAATAAAAAATATTCTATTCAGTTTGGTGGTCGCTGCATACCATCTCGAGGAGCAGTGGCGTCAGATAGGAATCTGTCGAAAAGTACCACCGGCTTATCCACAAGTCCAATCACTGATACGATCTTATGACACTTTGGCAAGAATACAAACGTCCAGAAAGCATTTCTGAAGCTGTTCATGCTCTCACAACAACCTCAGTCCCTACCTGTCTGATCGCAGGGGGAACTGATTTGATGTTGGATCTTCAGCAGGGCCGACATGCCAGCATCCACACTTTGGTGGATATTACTTCCATACCCGAGTTGAACTTACTCGAGATCAGGGGCGAAGATCTTTATATTGGTGCAACTGTTCCATTAAGCCGGATCGCTTTTTCTCCTCTCGTCATTGAACATGCCCTGGCTTTGTCAGAAGCCTGCAGCCTGATTGGAGGTCCGCAAGTGCGAAATGTTGCCACACTTGGTGGAAATGTTGCCCATGCTTTACCTGCTGCTGATGGCACAATAGCGATGATGTCCCTTAATACCGAGGTATTGGTAGCCAGCCGGACAGGTATCCGAAAAGTACCCTTGCAGGAAATGTTCCTTGGGCCAGGTAAATCTGCGCTAAACGCAAAAGAGGAGATCATCACAGGATTTCGCATTCCCCTCAAAATGAAAAATCAAGCTTCGGCATTTAAGAGAATTATGCGAGCACAGGGTATTGCATTGCCTATCATCAACATTTCCGCATGGTTGGAGCGGAGAGATAATAAAATAATTGAATTGCGCATAGCCACTGGTCCATCAGGTCTAACTCCGCACAGGATGACATTGGTTGAAGACTTGCTTAAGGGTTGTAATATCTTATTGGATTTGAAAACTCAAGCATTAGATACTTTGCTTGACCAGATGCAATTCAGAACCAGCCCTCAAAGGGCATCTGCGGATTACCGCCACCATCTAGTGAAAGATCTATTGGTAGATACGTTAATGGAAGCCTGGAAACGAGCAGAATAGACTGGTTTTTTATGATAAAAAAGTTGACTTTGAATGTGAATGGTAACGACTATGTATTACCCATTATACCAGGGGAAACATTGTCAGATCTTCTAAGAAACCGTTTAAATTTGACAGGTACAAAAATTGGCTGTAATGAAGCTGAGTGTGGTGCATGTACAGTCGTGATTGATTCATTACCGATTCTATCATGTACCTACCCTGCCGAACGTGCGCATGGTAAAAAAATCTTGACGATCGAAGGTCTTGCGAAACAGATTGATAATGATACACACCTGCACCCCCTTCAGGAAGCTTTTATCACCCACGGGGCAGTCCAATGTGGTTTTTGTATCCCGGGCCAGATTATGACTTCCTACGCTTTGTTGGAACAAAACCAGGTTCCAACCTCCGACGAGATTCGGTATGCTCTCAAGGATACGCTCTGCCGCTGTGCAGGTTATCCCTCCATTGAGAGTGCAATTAATGCTGCTGCAGATTCCTTACGGTCAGGGCAGCCTGTTGCCCCAGGGGAACTGTTGGTACCAGATCATAAGAATAGGATTATTGGTCAGATCCAGATCAGGCCGGATGCTGTTGAAAAAGTAACTGGAAAAGCGATCTATACTGATGACCTTAAATTTGATGGGATGCTATTTGCCGCTGCAAAAAGGGCAGGTGTACCGCATGCCATTCTCAGGCATTTGGACATTAGCAAAGCGCAAGCACTAACCGGTGTGGTCAGCGTTCTTACTGCGCAGGATATCCCTGGTGATGTCAATCATGGTTTGGTAATACCAGATTGGCCTTCAATTGTTGGTGTGGGTGAATTGGTTCGCTATGTAGGGGATACGCTGGCGATCGTTGCCGCAGAAACACAGGAGATTGCCATTGCAGCTTTGGATTTGATTGAATTTAAGTTGGAAGAACTTCATGTGGTAAGCAATCCTGTTCAGGCTCGAGATCCGGATGCACCAGTTTTACATAAAAATGGAAATCTACTTAAACATATAAAAGTGAGAAAAGGGGATATGCGTGAGGGCTTTATCGAGGCAGATGTGATCTTGGAACATACTTTTTATACTCCAATCACCGACCATGCTTTTATTGAGCCCGAATGCAGTGTTGCAGTTCCAACTTTCGATGGTCGCATGGAGATCTATGTTGGATCCCAGATTCCATATTCTGACAGACAACAGGTGGCGCGTGCGCTGGGTTGGGAGGATGAACGCGTTAGGGTAATTGGACAATTAATAGGTGGTGGTTTTGGCGGCAAAGAAGATATCATGGGCCAGATCCACTGCGCCCTCCTGGCGAATACCACTGGCCGACCAGTAAAGTTGTTGTTCGACCGGCACGAGAGTTTACTGGTGCATCCCAAAAGGCATGCTACCATAATCCGTGTGAAGATTGGTGCCAGAAAGGACGGTCTTTTGACCGCAGTAGAGACTGAATTGTACGGAGATACAGGCGCTTATGCCTCCCTCGGGGAGAAGGTGATGACACGTGCTACCACCCATTCTGCCGGTCCCTATGACGTTCCAAATGTGTGGGCAGATTGTTATGCAATGTATACCAACAATCCCCCAGCGGGAGCATTTCGAGGCTTCGGAGTTTTACAATCTGCTTTTGCTGTTGAAAGTATGATGGATATGCTTGCTGAAGAATTAAAGATGGATCCCGTGGAGTTAAGGCGAATGAATGCCTTGCATGTGGGTAGTATCACCAATACGGGTCAGGAGTTACGCGAAAGCGTTGGGTTGACTGAATGTATTGACATGGTAAGTAATGAAGTTGATCGACGGGCTGGCGCGGATGCTTATACACCTAAAGTGCAGCTGGAAAATAGGCAGGGGAAGGGCAATTTTGTGAGAGCTTGGGGTTTTGCCGCTGCTTATAAAAACACCGGTCTGGGAGGAGGAGCTCCGGATAAATCTGGAGCGGAAGTGGAGCTGTTTCCCGATAGTTCTTTGGAAGTGCGCACATCCGCAGCAGAACTTGGTCAAGGTCTTGTGACAGTGTTGCAAATGATCGTTGCTGAAGAAATGAATGTAAATATCGAGAATGTGCGGGTTCTGGTCATGGATACCGATCTGACACCGGATGGTGGACCCACGACTGCTTCACGCCAGACCTATGTGACCGGTAATGCTGCCCGACTAGCAGCCAGGTCATTAAGGCAGGCAATAGTTTCAACACTGGCGGAAAAATTTGATATTTCCCCAGAACGAATCGAGTTTATTGAAGGGTTGGCGCAGGTTGAAAAAAGAAAAATTCCACTTGGTTCCGTGGTGGCAGATATGCAAGCTTCCGGCCAGTCAGCACGGTCGATGGTAGAGTATTGGGCTCCTGAAACAAAACCACTTGGCCAGGGAGGCGATATGCATTTTGCCTTTTCTTTTGCCGCCCAGGCTGCCGAAGTGGAAGTCAACACCCAAACCGGGGAAGTGCGCGTACTTCAAGTCATTTCTGCCAATGATGTTGGTCGTGCCATCAATCCGCTCGGATTACAGGGTCAAGTTGAGGGAGGTATCATGATGGGTTTGGGGCATGCTTTAACAGAGAATTTCATAGTGGATAACGGCATTGTTATTACAGATCGCCTGGCTCGCTACCGGATACCCTCTATTACCCTCACCCCAGAAATCACCTCCTTCATTGTGGAGCATCCCACCCAGGAGGGACCATATGGTGCTAAAGGGGTGGGAGAAATTGTCAGCATTCCGACTGTTCCGGCTATTACAAATGCCATTTATAATGCTGTTGGAGTTCGTATCGATCGCTTGCCAGTTGACCAGGAAACCCTTCTGTGGGAGATCAAAAAGAAAAATGGATAAATTTATCGGATATAAATGTTCTTTATGTGAGACCGAATACTTGCCCGGGCAAGTTACCTATACCTGCCCACTTGATGGGGGGAATCTGGATGTAATCCTGGATTACAGTGCATTGAATAAGAAATATCAGCCTGCCGACATAACCACTCGTATGGATGGTTCCTTATGGCGTTATTTACCCCTTTTACCCGTCTATGATCCTGGTGCGGATGAAACTCCATTACGATCCGTGGGATGGACACCGGTATATAGATTGCAACAAACTGCATTAAGGCTAGGATTGAACCATTTATGGTTGAAGGATGAAAGCAAAAACCCTACAGCATCATTCAAAGATCGGGCCAGTGCGGTAGTGGTAGCACGATCCCGTAAAATGATTGGGAAAGATGGTGTGCTGCCTATCCTGGTAACAGCCTCAACAGGAAATGCCGGGGCGGCTCTGGCAGGAATGGCTGCATCAGTTAATCAAAAAGCAGTCATATTTGCGCCTAAAAGCGCCCCTCCAGCAAAAGTGGCTCAATTATTAGTTTTTGGTGCACAAGTTTTGCTGGTAGACGGTACCTATGACGACGCTTTTGATCTGAGCATCCAGTCTTCTAATGCGTTTGGATGGTACTGCCGCAACACGGGCTATAATCCCTTTACAGCAGAAGGCAAAAAGACTGCAGGTTTTGAAATATGGGAATGGTTTGAAAAAATTGTACGGGTCCAAAAAGATTCAAACAGGAATCCAGGTTTGACGATATTTGTTTCGGTTGGGGATGGAAATATTATTTCGGGTTTACATAAAGGTTTTAAGGACTTGCAAGCTGTTGGCTGGTTGGATTGGATGCCGCGTATCATTGGGGTCCAGGCTGAGGGCTCAGCTGCAATCTCCAATGCATTCCATGCCGGCATTGAAGATATCACACCGGTTTCTGCTGCCACTTTAGCCGATAGCATCTCGGTAGATATGCCGCGTGATGGAGTCCGGGCGGTTCGCGCAGCCCGTCAAACGGGCGGAACCTATGTAAATGTAAGCGATCCAGAAATATTAGAGGCTATCTCTGCATTGGGAAAAGAAGGTATATTTGCTGAACCTGCCGGAGCAACCGCTTATGCTGGTTTGGTTGCCGCTGTAAAGCAAAACCTGGTAAACCCGGATGAAGCGATCCTTGTTATGAATACTGGCAGCGGGTTGAAGGATGTAAAAGCAGCCATGCAATCGGTTATAAGTGCCCCAATTATCGAACCGACTCTGGAGGCGGTTAAAAAATACTTATGAACAAGAACTGGAGTCAGGAAGCCCGTAATATTGCCCTGGCTTTCTTAATTATTTTATTGTTGTTGGGTGCCTGGTATATACGCGATATATTTAAGCCATTAATTATCGCCGGGTTGATAGCTTACATTATCAATCCAACCGTGAATGCGATCGAAAGGAGATTTAAACGACTCTCACATAGCCTCGTGGTTAATCTGGTGTATTTTTCTGTTCTGGCGGTTACCCTTGCTATTCCCGCAACATTGTTTCCAGTGTTATTAAGGGAGTTCCAAAATCTTATCAATGATCTTCAAGATTTACCAGTTTTGGTGGAAACGTTTTTCAAACAACCTCTGGTTATTGCAGGTTATTCGTTCAATATTGCACCATTGATACCAAATTTTGGAGATACCTTTAACACATTTCTCAGTTCTGTTCCAGGAAATTTACTGAATATATTGGAATCGACATCTTTATATGCAGGTTGGTTTCTGATCATCATGGTTACTATATATTACTTATTACTGGACTGGAATAAAGTTCGGAATTGGTTAAGCCTTATACCTCCCAGGGAATATTATTGGGATGGTGTTCATATTTACATGCAAATTAAGAGGGTCTGGTCTGCTTACTTGCGTGGTACTTTGGCATTAATGTTTATTGTAGGTTCGGTCTTTACAATCGTTTATCTGGCGATCGGATTACCAGGAGCATTGATTATTGGTGTTCTGGCAGGATTATTAAGCCTGATCCCTGAGCTCGGTCCATTTATTTCTGCAGTCATTGCTGCATCTGTAGCCCTTGTCGAAGGATCGTATTTTCTTCCGCTATCGAATTTTTGGTTTGCAGTTCTGGTTGTAATTATATATATAATATTGATCAACCTGAAAGGTCTTTGGTTGCGCCCGCGTATTATGGGGCGCAGCGTTCATTTGCATGAGGGGCTTGTTTTTGTTGCCATTATGGTGGCAATTATTTTCCAGGGAATATTGGGAGCGCTAATAGTTATCCCTGTGCTGGCCTCGGCTGTTGTCATTGGAAGATATCTACGCAGACGCATCCTGGGGCAATCTCCTTTTCTACATCATGGCAGAAATATTTTTGATCAACCTGTGGAAGAAAAAAAGTATCGTTTTCCGATGAAGAAAAAAATCAATAGAGAGAATTAAATGGCGGAAAAGAAAATATCAATTTCAATTATTGTTCCTATATTAAATGAGATCGAAAGCCTCTCTGAACTTTATCGACGTGTTTCTGCAGTGATGGTCCAGGTTGGAGAATCCTGGGAGATGATCATTGTGGACGATGGGAGTACAGATGGTTCCACCGATAAAATCATTGAGCTAGCAGAAAAGGATAAGCACATTCTTCCGCTGATTTTTGCCCGCAATTTCGGGCATCAGATTGCTGTAACTGCTGGTTGGGATCATGCCCGTGGGGAAGCTGTTGTTATAATTGATGCAGATCTCCAGGATCCCCCTGAAGTCATCCCGGATCTGATCACAAAATGGAAAGAGGGATATGAAGTCGTATATGCCATCCGATCAGAAAGAGAAGGTGAAACCTGGTTCAAAAAATTGACAGCTTCCATGTTCTACCGTCTGATCTACCGTATAACAGATGTGAAAATCCCTCTTGATACAGGCGATTTTCGTTTATTAGATCGCAAGGTAGTAAATGTGCTAAAAAAGATGCACGAGCGCCATAGATTTCCACGAGGTATGGCTGCCTGGGTCGGTTTCAAACAAGTAGGTGTGGAATATAAAAGAGCAGTCCGCTTTGCAGGTCAGACCAAGTATCCTTTCAAGAAGATGTTCAAATTGGCAGTAAATGCCATCACAGGATTTTCATATTTCCCATTACAGCTTGCTTCTTATTTTGGTTTTCTTTCGGCTGGAGTGAGTATTGTTGCGATACCTGTAGTCATCATTTTAAGGTTGACTGGTTCTCAGGCATTTACTGGTCAGGCCAGCACATTACTGGCTGTTCTCTTTCTGGGTGGTGTGCAATTAATATCTCTGGGTATCCTGGGAGAGTATATTGGTCGTCTTTATGATGAAGCCAAAGGCAGACCTTTATATATCCTTCGAAATACACCGGGAGATTGAGCGGGTTTAAGGATTATTCTTGGATATCCGGCAGCTAATTAATAGAAAGATGGATCCATCCTTTTTGCAAGAGCATGGCAAGATCCCATGGGATGATCCGGATGTCAGCCGTCGTATGCTAAGGGAGCATTTGTCCCAAAGGTACGATGCCGCCAGTCGGCGAACAAGCGTTATAAAAAAACATGTCAATTGGATCCACCGATTTGTTTTATCAGAACAACCTGCAAGGATTTTGGATCTGGGATGTGGTCCGGGTTTATATTCGAGCCGTCTGGCTGAATTCGGGCATCAATGTCTGGGTATTGATTTTTCACCAGCTTCCATTGATTATGCTCGCACGAAAGCGAAAAAGGATCACCTTACCTGCCAATATCGTCAGGAGGACATCCGTATTGCTGATTATGGTTCTGGTTTTGATCTGGTAATGTTGGTATTTAGTGAATTTAATACCTTTGAACCAGGAGATGCCGATCTTATTCTGGAAAGATCATTTCAGTCATTAAAAATTGGTGGAAAAATCCTGCTTGAAGTTCCCAGTTTTGATGCTGTCGAGCAGATAGGAAATCAACCATCCGTCTGGTATACGGAAAAAAAGGGAATATTTTCAGATGAACCTTACCTATGTCTGACTGAAAGTTTTTGGAATGCAGATGACTCATTCGCAATTGAGCGTTATTATATTATCCACGGTGCAAGTAACGATGTAGATTTATTTGTAAATTCCACACAAGCTTACGAAGATGGGCAATTTATCAATTTTCTGGAAACGGCAGGATTCTCAGGGATAGAATTTCACCCTTCTTTAACGGGTAGTCAGGAACAACAGCTTGATGGTATGTTTGTTATATTGGGAAACAAATAATTTAAAAAGGAGCGGATGGGGAGTACCCATCCGCTTGAAATTACTTGCTAAGGTATTAGAGAGAAGAGCGGGTAGAACCAAATTAGTTTTGGTAAACATCTGGCACTTGCTCAAGTTACGCCACGATTTGTTACCCGGTCTTCCCTCCATTTGGTACTTCCATTATTTTTTCGATTTACACCTCCTTATCACTAGAAGCGTTCTATCAATACCATGATACATGATATTGTATCGTGATACATTAAAATAAACCTACAATCACCCAACGGATTTGTGAAAAAACTCAGATGTGAAATCACTATTGAAATGGTATAATCGAGTTGTCTGACAACTAAAAATTGAATACTAGGAGACCTCTGGAATGACAACGATAGATCTGACAGTAGATAAAAGCCGGCGCGCACGTGCTGTTCAACGTGCACGTCAGCGAAATATAATTATCCCAACTTACGCTCAGATGAAAGACCCTTCTAAAATTCCCACCAAGATGAAGGAATCACTAACAGATGTGGGTTTATGGGATGTAGATCCGCGTAATCTCTTCCGTATTACCTGGCACAATGAGCCAAAGGTAAAAGGCGGAGGTTTTGGTGGTGTTAATTACATCGAACTTCCTTCTTCTTTGACAGGTGTTCCAGCCCGTATCGTGGTCTTGATTGGAAAATGGATGCCAACCGGCTCTCATAAAGTTGGCGCAGCTTTCTCCTGCCTGGTGCCAAGACTGGTTACCGGACAATTTGATCCAACCACGCAGAAAGCCGTCTGGCCGAGTACTGGCAATTACTGTAGGGGCGGTGCATATGATTCGGCTCTATTAGCTTGTGAGTCGATCGCGATTCTCCCAGAGGGTATGTCCCAGGAACGTTTTGACTGGCTGGCAAACATAGCTGGCAAAACCATTAAAACACCCGGTAGCGAATCCAATGTAAAAGAAATTTTTGATAAATGTTGGGAATTGAGAAATTCCGGTGAAGACTTGATGATCTTCAATCAATTCGATGAATTCGGAAATTATTTGTGGCATTATGAGATCACAGGGCATGCCATCCAGGAAGTTTTCAAGAAAATTGCAGGACCCAAAGGCCGCTATCGTGGATTAGCATCTGCAACCGGTTCTGCTGGAACGATCGCCAGCGGTGATTATATGAAACAGCTGTTCCCTGACAGTAAAATTGTAGCAAGTGAAGCGTTGCAATGCCCAACATTGATGGAAAATGGTTTTGGAGCACATCGTATCGAGGGAATTGGTGATAAACATGTACCATGGATCCATAATTCAAAAAATACGGATATGGTTGTGGCGATTGACGACAACGCAGTTGTAAATCTCTCGCGTTTGTTTAATGAACAAGTAGGTAGAAAATACCTTGCTTCACAGGGTGTTGAAAAAGACATCATCTCTAATCTCGATTTATTTGGATTTTCCAGTATCTCAAATATTCTTACAGCTATCAAGGCTGCAAAATACTACGAGATGGATGAGAATGACGTTATGGTCACGGTGGCTACTGATTCGATGGAATTATATCGCTCACGTCTGAAAGAGATGCATGACGAGTTTGGAAAATATTCTGAAACAGACGCAGCAGCAGATTTTGCCCGTTATCTTATTGGTCAATCGACTGATAACTTGCTTGAAATGAGATATACAGACCGTCGCCGTATCCATAACCTGAAATACTACACCTGGGTTGAGCAACAAGGCAAATCGTATGAAGAGATTCAAGAAATGTGGTATCAACCGGATTATTGGATTGGCGTTCAGAAACAGGTTGGTGAAATTGATAACCTGATCGAAGAGTTTAATGCCGAAGTTGGCATTCAATAATTCCCAACAAATAACAAAAGTTATTCAACCAGGGCTGGAACTTAATACCAGCCCTGGTTATTTTTCTTCTTCTTAGAGGGCAAATTATTTTAGGTTGGATATTGGCTTATTAGCAATATAGCATGAGTGTTTGCGTTTTTATCCGTTAAGGCGTTTGGGTCAATTAATTCCCTACCGAATGCCACCATCAAAAATGGTTTTTATGTATATTGAGACAATTTCACTTTTAGTGTAAAGTTAACCCATGCTGAGCTCAAATTCATTGGTGCTTGTCTGCCTTCTTCCCGAACCGCGCGACCTGGAGATTGCCAGATTGCTAGGCTGGTATCGTATCCCGTTGCGGACAGCGCCGAAACTGGTGGCAGTTGATTACCTGGCATTTTATCAACCAGCCTCTTTTGGTCAAGGTGGATCCCGTATAGATTTTGTGGCTGAGGTGCGAGGAAATGAGTTAACTACCCGCTCAGAGCTCTTAAGGGATGAACCAGATCATCCACATGCCAACGAAGAATACTATAAAATTCAAATAGGCTGCCTTGAAAAACTTGATCATCCAATTTTAGCTAAAACTTGGAAAAGATTGACTTTTCTTTACACAACAGGGGAATATATTCTTCAAGCGCGCACAATCAACGATCTGGTGGTTAAAAGTATTGAAAGACAGTCTCTATGGAAAGCATTACGGGAACGTTCCAAATCAGAGTTCGTCTATCAATTTGAACAGGACGATTTTGAGATGGATGATTCTCTCCTGGCTATGTTATTGGGTTTCAAACAGTTATTAGAGACCCCAGAAGATGATTAGACCCAGCAGGATCACGATAAATAAACACACTGTCAAAGGCAGACCAACCCTTAAAAAATCTTTGTATGAATAACCACCTGAACCCATCACAATAATATTGACGGGATGTCCGATGGGTGTCGCAAAGGCTAATGAGCAACCCAGGGCGATTGACATCATGACCATGCGGGTATCCAATCCAGCAGATTTGGCAATGGCCACACCAACAGGCGCTAAAATGATCGGTGCAGCGGCTTGTCCCGACATAATATTTGTGAGTAGGAAAGTAATTATCAATATCGTGGAAATCAGAAGGATTGGTGATGCATTTTGTGAGATTGATAATAACGATTGGACAAATTGATCGCTTAACCCAGTTGAAGCTATCGCTGTACTCAATGGCCAGATTCCTGCAATAAGAAAAATACTTTTCCAGTTGATAGATAAATATGCTTCATCCATACTCAAACAACCTGCCAGGACCATGACAGCAGCTCCACCCAAGCTGACCAATGCTATCGGATACCAACTTGCAATTCCAATGAAAAGAGTTACCAATCCAATCAGCCCTGCCAGTCGGGCTTTTTGGGGGTGGATTGCTGCATCCAGGTCTTCTTCAAGAAAAATGAAATCATGCTCCTGGTTGAGTATTTTTAAATTCTGGGCGGTTCCTCGCACAAGAAGTCCATCTCCACCTCGCAAAGGTAAACCAGCAAAACCGATATGAACTGGCTTGCCTGCCCGCCATATTGCCAGGACTGTAATATCAAACTTTTCTCTAAAGTGGATCTCACGAAGGTTTTTTCCTGTCAATTTGGAATGAGGAGATAAAGCGATTTCCGCCAATGTTGACTCGCTGTTGATGACTTCTCTCGTGATGGGTTTTTCCTCCAATAATTTTAATCCGTAATATTCCAAGGCGTCCAAATCTGGTTCTCCTTGCGTTAAAAGGACATCTCCTTCTTGTATGAGCACGTCGGAGGATGGTGATGAAATAAAATCACTATTTCGCGTGATACCGATCACATTAACTCGTATTTTTGTACGCCATTCTCCAGATCGGATGGTCAACCCTGCCATCCCGGAGCCTTGCGAAACAACTACTTCCCAAAGAGATGAATTTAATTGATAAATATCCATGAGCTCTTCACGTTGCAGGTGAAATTGCTCGGATTGATCAGCTGGATTACGTTTGGGAAGAATTTTTTTTCCAATGAAAATAATATATAGAACTGTCACAATAATAATTGGGATCCCGATAGGAAGAAATTCCAATAATCCAAAAGGTGCAAAACCTGCATCTCTTAATGCGCTGCTGGCAATAATATTGGAAGTAGTTAACAAAGTTGCCATTCCGCCAGCGATAACCCCAAAAGCCAGCGGCATCAATAATCGGGATGGTGGAATGTGGTTTTGCCTGGAGAGGCTCATGCTGGCTGGTAATAGAACCGATAGTGCGGCGATATTATTCATAAAAAGGGAGAGAGCAGCACCAGATAACATGATCACAATGATCAAGCGATTTTCATTTTCACCTGCCATTTTTTTCATGAACTGTCCAATTTTATTGGAAATACCAGTTTGATATAAACCTTCAGCAATAATTGAAATAGCTAAAATGGTCAGAACAGCTGACCCGCTGAAACCTGCCAGGGCTTGTTGTGGTGATACCAGATGACTGAATCCAAGCACAACCAGGGTAAGCAACGCAACCAGGTCAGGACGAAGCCACCCACCTGCCAGAATTATGGTTGTAATAAGCGTTATCAACAGCGTGATCCATGCTTGAGTTGACATAGGAATATTATAACCTGCACTTTTTCATTAAAAATTGTTGTAAACTATATTTAAGAATAGTTTCTACGGTATCATTGGTAAATAAGTCTATGAAAATTTAATCAAACCAGGTTGTTTTTAGGAGTGCTTCATGTTATTGATAAAGAATGGCACAATTATTTCAGCCACTGATACAATTTCTGCAGATATCCTGATTGAAAATGGGAAGATACGTTCTTTGGAAACCCCAGGTAAGGGTATTATCCCATATCAGGTGGATGAGATTGTTGACGCTTCTGGAAAATTGATCCTTCCTGGAGGAGTGGATGCGCACACCCATTTCGATCTACCCATGTTCGGGACAGTTTCATCAGATGATCATTATTCCGGACACAAAGCTGCAGCTTATGGGGGAACAACCACAGTTATAGATTTTGTGCCAATGGACTCTGGATCAACCGACAATGTGCTTAAAAGATCTGTTGAGATCTGGAAGGAAAAAGCAGCGAAAGCTGCGATCGATTATTCGTTCCACATGAATTTATCGCGTTATGACGAAAAGATCGAAGCAGAAATCCCTGGATTGGTTGAAATGGGAATCACTACGTTAAAGGTTTTCACAGCTTATAATGATCGCTTGCGACTGGAGGATGGCAACATCTTTCGTGCGCTGCGAGTTGCCAAAGAAAATGGCATGTTGGTGATGGCGCATTGCGAAAACGGGGATGTCATAGATGTGCTTATCAATGAAGCATTGCTGGAAGGTCATTTATCTCCTGAATGGCATGGCCGCACTCGGCCTGCATGGGGAGCTGTCAGTGCTACACTGAGCATGGCTTCCTTAGCTGCACAGGCTGAAGCTCCGGTATATATAGTTCACATGAATGCTGGCGGTGAAGTGGATATGTTGAATTATGCCCGCGAACACAGTGTACAAATAATGGGTGAAACTTGTCCACAGTATCTATTCTTCACAGAGGCTAATCTAACCCAGGCAGATGGTGCAAAATGGATTTGCTCACCTCCCCTGCGTACGTTACAGGATAAAGCCCGGCTTTGGGAAGGGTTGGTTGAAGGCACGCTGCAAACTATTGCCACAGATCATTGTCCATTTTTCTTTAATGGAAACAAACCAATCCTATACGAAGGCAAGGAAATCGCCATTCCTGGAAAAGAATTGGGGTCAGGTAATTTCACACTCATCCCCAACGGTCTACCAGCAGTTGGGGATCGTCTGCCAATCTTGTGGACATACGGTGTCGTGGCAGGGAAGATAACCGCTAATCAATTTGTTGCTTTGAACTGCACCAACCCTGCCAGGATTTTTGGGTTGTATCCCCAAAAAGGTACTATCCAGCCAGGTTCCGATGCAGACCTGGTGATCTGGGATCCAAAAAAGAAGGTCAATTATGGGGTTGCTGTTGCCCAGCATCGAACTGATTACAATTTGTTTGAAGACTGGGAATTAACCGGTTATCCTGAAAAAGTTTACCTGCGAGGGAAGCTGATTGTGGATAATAGGCAATGGCTGGGCAAGGCAGGAATGGGAGAATTTATTAAACGTAAGGCTGGAGCTGAAATTTTGTGAATAAATATTGGGCACAAATGATCGATCATTTGTGCAGAACGGTATAATCAATTAATTGTCCAACATGCAGAAAGGTTAGTACAGATCAAAGACGAACACATAATCAAATAGTGAGAAACTAGAAATTTGACTTAGAATTTAATTTAGTAATTCCTTCAACCGTAAATGGTTGGTGTAAACCCCCCGATATCTTACTGGTAACAGGACTGCAATACGACACATGATCTCATCAGTATATTTGTTCAGCACTTGGTCACGATCTTTTGTGGGCAGCGGGGGTAATGTGAAAGTGGGACCACCGGTTATTGTGATGTAAGAACGCTTCAATCTTTTTATGTTACCCAGGATAACCTTGTCTTCGGTTCCTGTGATGGCAACCGGGATGATGGGGTAACCTGCTTTGGCAGCAAGGTAGCTGACGCCAGGCTTCCCATCGATCAATGCGCCTGTGCGGCTTCGGGTCCCTTCGGGAGCAATGACCAGCACTTGACCTTGTTTCATGCGTCCCATGATCTCCCGCAGAGCAGGCAGGTCTGGATTGAAGCGGTCTATGAAAATGAAATTAAGTTGTTTACCTAGCCAGCGGATCCAGCCGATCTTTCCCCATTTCTCTGCCACCAGGATGAAAAGATCCCAGCGGTTGAGAGCATAATATGCCATGATGATATCGAGTATGCCAATATGGTTGGTGGCGATCACAAAAGTGCCGGAGGTGGGTATATTTTCTCTTCCAAACACTTCCACCCGGGCAATCAGACCGATAATGATACGGATCAGAAAACGTAGTATTGTTCGCATTTACCCCAATAATTCCTTCACGCGTTGATGTTCAGAATAGAAGCCGCGATATTTTTCCGGCAACATGGCGGCGATCTGACACATAATTTCATCGGTTGCCAATCGAAGGGATGTTTCTCGATCTTTGTTGTTTATGGCAGGCAGATTAAAAGGTTCTCCAACCCGGATGATGATGTGGGAGCGGCGCAAGTGTTTCATATTATCTTTGATAATCCGATCTTCTGTTCCAGTTAGAGCGATTGGGATGATGGGAATATTCACTTTGCTTGCCAGAAAAGCCACCCCTGGTTTTCCTTCCTGCAGAGCTTCGCTTTTGGAACGAGTGCCTTCTGGTGCAATGGCTAATAATCCACCTGCTTTCAATCGGCGTAGGATTTCTTTCATTGCGTGGATGTCAGTTTCAACGCGGTTCAACCAAATGGCACCCAGGGCTCTGCCAATACACCCATAAAGTGGATGATCTTTATATTTTTCGGCTGTTGGGAGAATGATATCTTCCCGATCGAATAGAAAATAAAGCAACGCAGAGTCGAGCCTGCCCAGGTGATTGGAAGCAATAATAAATTGCCCCTCTGGAAAACTGTCCATTCCGATTATATCGATGCGGGCAATTTTCGGAAAGATGAAGCGCAGGAAAGAACGGATCGTTTTTTGTTTCATGAATTGTATTGTATGCTGAGTTTACCTATTTTACAACATGGCAGTGTCTGGCTCATGGATCGGTCAACTTCAATATATGAGTCAAGACCGTTGCTCCACTCCCACCGATATTCTGTGCCATTCCGATCCTGGGGTTTTCAACCTGAGTTTCAGCGCATTTACCTCGCAGTTGTTGAACCACTTCAACCAATTGGTAAACACCAGTTGCGCCAACTGGATGGCCGCGCGCTTTTAATCCGCCTCGTGTGCAAATGGGCAACCTGCCATGTGGCAAAATCTCTCCATCCAGCGCCAATCGGGGACCTTGTCCGCGTTCAGCAAATCCACATGCTTCCAGGGAAAGTGCGGCCATTATCGAGAAAGCATCGTGTAGTTCGAAAAAGTTGATATTCTCAGGAAGAATACCGGCTTGCCGGTAAGCGGATTTTGCAGACAAATGGGCTGCTTTTAGAAAGATGGCATCCGATCTATCATGAATGGCCAGGGTATCAGTGGCAGATGTTGAAGCGGCAATTTCAATTCTTGGGGTATTTTTTATACTTTCTGCTGGAACGAGCAGGATGGCTGCAGCTCCATCTCCAATCGGAGATGCATCCAGCAGGTTGATCGGTGAGGCGATCATGGTTGCTTTTTCAAAACTCTCAGGTGTAACCCGAAAATGTAGACGGGCGTGTGGGTTGTGTATTGCGTTGGCATGAGCGTTGATCGAAAAAGGAGCAAAATCAGCATGTTTCCAACCAAATTCATGCATATATCTTTGCATAATTAGCGCATTCAATCCCACGAAGGATACTCCCTGTTCTCCTTCATAATCTGCATCTGATGCGCTGGCGAGTGCGGCTGTCACCTGCTGGGGGAGGCTGTCCGTCATTTTTTCCATACCTAACACCAGGGCAGATTCCATCTCCCCACTTGCTATTGCCATCAATCCACTTCGGAACGCCGCAGAACCAGACGCGCAAGCGGCTTCCACTTTAACTGCTTCCACCTGCCGTAAACCGCTCCAGTCTGTAATTAATGCCCCCAGGTTATTTTGTTGATCGATCATGCCAGAAAGCATGTTGCCGATGAACAACCCATCACAGGTCATCCGATTTGCATCCTCCAACGCAGATATTATGGCATCACCAGCAAGGTCACGTAAGGAACGCTCCCAATGTTCATCGATCTTTGTTTGGCCTATCCCCAAAATGGCTACCGTGCGCATATTTCTCCTGGATATGTTAATAATTATGAAGTGATTTTACCCGAGTAAGTGGCACCCTTGCAAGGTGGCTTATTTGGAGATATTCTTACACCGGAATGAAATTAGTAGATTTTTCAAGATTGCATGGTCAGCCTGGGGAGGGTATGATTCAACTAATATGAAAAACACATACAAGAAAGATTTATCTAAAGAAAGCCTTTTCCGGAATGATATATTTAAAGAATTGGCAAGACAAGGTCCGTTAGGGTTGAAATCTGAGGCTTTTATGCGCCAGCTAAATGTCAGGTTGAAATTTCGACAGCAGAAGTCCAGTGGGGCTGCCTGGACTCTGAGTGGCAATATTCATCTTAATGCGCACGATTATTCCATAAATACTCATCCTGATAACCCTGCCATGCTAAGTCTGATAGTGCATGAAGTTCACCATTTACGCCAGGGTCTTCTTACCGCGCTGTCCGTTTATGGAGAATTGGATGCCTGGCAGGTGGGGTTTAATTTTTACCAGGGCATGACTGCTTCAAAGTTAAACCCGATCCTGCGAGAGATATTAGAACTCCCGCTTGGTTTTTCGCGGGAAGTGTTAAAACAGGCTTCTAAATTAATGAAGACATATTCTCCCGGTTATCGTATTGATCTTCTGCCGCTCTATCCCATCCATAGGGAGATCGCCTGGTGGGTGACCCGAAAAGAGCATGAAATCTCTAAATCAAATTAATGACAATGGATAGCAAGATACCTCCTGCAATCACGCTGCCAAGTTGACCCGCAGTATTGGTACCCATTGCGTGCATGAGGATGAAGTTTTCCTGATCTTCATCTAAAGCCATTCTAGCAGACAACCTGCCTGCCATCGGAAAAGCGCTGATCCCGGCTGCACCTATGAGGGGATTTATCCGCCCTTTGCTTAAGACACACATCAATTTGCCAAATAATAGACCTGCAACAGTATCAATTACAAAAGCGAATAATCCCAACAAGAGGATCTGAATGGTGGCTACGGTGAGGAAGCTGGAAGCGACCATTGTTGAGCCTATTGTTAATCCAAGAAAAAGTGTCGCTATATTAATGATCTCGTTTTGTGCTGTCTTACTTAGACGATCAACTACACCAGCTTCGTTGAGAAGATTTCCCAGCATGAGCATGGATATAAGCGGGGTTGCCTCGGGAACAAGCAGACCCACGGCTAAGGTGAGGAGGATGGGAAATGCAATTAAAACCTTTTTAGAGATCGGGCGCGGAGTGTAATCCATACGGATCATGCGTTCTTTCCTGGTTGTCAGCATACGCATAATGGGAGGTTGAATGATGGGGATGAGACTCATATATGAATAGGCAGCAACAGCAATGGGAGCCAGCAAAGAAGGCGCTAATTTGGTGGCGACATAGATGGAGGTGGGACCATCTATCGCACCGATCACACCAATGGAAGCTGCTTCATTCAATGGAAATCCCAAGGCAACTGCCAGGATGAGTGTGGCAAAGATACCAAATTGTCCGGCTGCACCCAGAAGAACTAATTTGGGTTGAGCCAGCAAAGGGCTGAAATCGATCATAGCACCAACGCCGACAAATATTAATAATGGAAACAACTCTGTGCTTATACCTATTTTATAGAGAACTCCAAATAATCCCATTTCATCGAGCATACCATTTAATGGAATATTGGCGAGTATGCAACCAAACCCGATGGGTACGAGAAGGACAGGTTCATATTCCTTGAAGATGCCGAGACCTATAAGGATAATCCCTGCCGCCAGCATGGCGATATTTCCTCCGGTAAGGTGGGTGAAACCTTTAAACAATTCAGGAATTAATTGAGTGAAATCCATTTTCCTTTCCTATTCAGCGAATTCGATCAGGGCTTGATTATGTTTCACCGAATCTCCGATTTTAATTCGGACAAGGGAAATTATTCCACTTTGTCCGGCATGAATTTTGTTTTTCATTTTCATGGCTTCAATGACTAGAAGAGGAGTACCTTTTTTAATAGAATCACCAGGTTTGATAAAGATCTGGGAAACAATTCCCGGCAAAGGTGCAGAAACAACTTTATCCTTGGAACTACTCTCCATGCCAGGAAAATTTGGCTGGCGTTGAGATCGATATGGTTGTTCCGCAGGTATTTCATTTATTTCCGGCCAAATCTCAAAAGCTTCATCCCCAATCCGGGCAATTACAGGGAGGGTGTTCAGTTCATCGATTTCAACTTCGTATAATTTGTTTTCCACTTTAACTTTGATTTTCATATGGAATCCTTAAGATTACTGATTTGGCCATAGGATAACTTTGTACATTCTTTTTCGTCCATTTGAATCAATCAATCAATTTGCCACCTTTTTTTCATTTGATTGGTTCGCATACTTAACTGCCAGGCGCTGACGATAGCTGTGGGGGGTAATTGATAATTAACGAGATGATTTTCCTTTTTTTCCTTGAGCGCATAGGCTACAGCAAGAGCTGCAGCTTTTTGTTTATTTATGGATTCTTCAGTAAGACTAGGATTGGTTTTTTGCCTGGATCCGATTAATGTGATTAATGAGATTAGAATCCATATCAAGAGGATGGCGGAGAAAACAATAATCATACCGATAAACGCAATTTGAAGGGCGATCAGCATATTTGATGACATGATCTATTCCGGATTGTTGCCATGCTTGCGTGGTGGCGTAGTGTCATATTTATCCCGAAGCGCTCCGAGAGATGCGATGATCTTTAAGCGGGTTTCACGTGGTTCAATAATGTCGTCAATGTATCCTGCACTGGCCGCATAGTAAGGGTTATTAAACTTCTGGCGGTATTCCCCCGCCAGTTTCTTATGCTCTGCTTTAGGATCATCTGAATCTTCGATCAGTTTTTTGAAGAGAATGTTGACGGCACCTTCAGCGCCTAAAACGGCGATTTCAGCACTTGGCCAGGCAAAATTGAGGTCGGTACCAAGATATTTGCTGCTCATGACTACATAAGCTCCCCCATAAGCTTTTCGAGTGATGATACTTATCTTGGGCACTGTTGCTTCAGAATAGGCAAATAAAATTTTTGCTCCGTGACGGATAACCCCACCATGTTCTTGTGAAACACCGGGAAGAAAACCTGGAGAGTCTACAAAAGTCACAATTGGTATATTGAAGCAATCGCACATACGCACAAAACGGGTGATCTTGTCCGATGAGTCAATGTCCAGCACTCCAGCCAAAAAGGAAGGTTCCTGCCCTACGATCCCCACACTGTGACCGCCGATACGTGCCAATCCTGTGATGGCATTGCGAGCCCAGGCTGGTTGAATTTCAAGCAAAGTATTTTCATCAACGATTCGATTGATGACTTCGTGCATACTGTAAGGTTCACTCGGGTCGATTGGGATGATTGAATTAAGGAATTCATCCATTTGAATTGAATTCTCGTTGGTGGGCAGAAAAGGAGGGTTTTCAACATTATTTGACGGGAAAAATGCCAATACCTGCCGCACAAGCTGTAATGCTTCCTGCTCCGATGCGGCAACCAGGTGGGCATTACCACTAACGGACATGTGAACATCAGACCCACCAAGAGTCTCAGGATCCACAATTTCGCCTGTAACAGCTTTGATAACATCGGGACCAGTTAGAAACATAAAGGATTGTTTTTCCACCATGATGATCAGATCAGTCAAGGCAGGCGAATAAGCTGCACCTCCAGCGCACGGTCCGAGCATAACGCTGATTTGAGGAATGACACCAGAGTATTGAGCATTCCGACGAAATATTTCTGCATAACCGCCTAGAGCACGCACTCCTTCCTGGATGCGAGCTCCACCCGAGTCGATCAATCCTATGATCGGCGTTCCATTCCGCAATGCCAGGTCCATTACTCTGCAGATCTTATGGCTTTGCATTTCACTTAGTGTTCCCCCATAAACTGTAAAATCTTGTGCATAAACATATGCGGTCCGTCCTTGGATCTGTCCATAGCCAGTTATAACGCCATCTCCAAGATAATATTCTGATGCTAACCCCATTTCATCGTTTTGGTGGGTGATGAAAGGTTCCAATTCATGGAAAGTGCCCGGGTCCAATAGCATTTGGATTCGTTCACGGGCTGTTTGTTTGCCTTTCGCGTGCTGCTTGTCAATACGATCTTTCCCGCCACCAAGTAGTGTTTTCTTTCGCATGGCACGTAATTCTGTGATTCGGGGGTCATCTTTGGTCATTTTTTGTTCCTTCAACGTTAGCTAAGTGCTAATTATCACAATTAGTCCATTTCAAGTATAACAGTGCTGTGTAAAAGTAAATAGTTATACAAATCAGGGTATTAATATGCTTTTTGGCGCAGATAAACTTTTCTTTGAAATGGAAGTCGTAAATTTTTATGATAAGTATCTCTCTCTTCCTGCTTATAAGGAATAAAGCATTAAAAAATATTCTTAATTTTCTGTAGTTTTTGTCCTTCGCGGGGCTCTTTAAAAAAGAATATGATAATAATAAGAGTTAACAAACCTACCCCAGCCGTACACAGGAACATCAAGGGGTAACCAAAAATGTCTGCCAGCCAGCCTCCAAACAGAGGTGCAAGAATAGCAGCCGGGGCTATCAGAGTATTGGAAAGACCTATATAAATAGGACGTTCCGTTTCATTTCCAAATTCAGCCGTAATTGCCAGGGGAGTGGTCCAGATGGCAACACTGGCCATACCTGTCAGGATCATGATCGGGTAAAACCAGGCAAGTGAACCTGCGTGCCAAGCGAGGATACTGCTGCAAGTTGCTGCCAGGAAACCGAACAGCATGACCCGCCGGTGACCCCAACGGTCTCCAGCCAACCCCATCAGGGGGTTGGCTATTATTGCAGCTCCGGTCAGTGTGGCTGAGATGATCCCTGCTGTAAATTCATTCAATCCAAATTGATTGATCGCATAAATAATATAGAAGGCGAAACCCATACTGGCAAATTGAGAAAGCAATCGGGCAAACAGGAACCAGCGAAAATTGTGATCCCTTTTCAATATCGTGCGAATTCCTCTCCAAAATGGATTTTTTACCTCAGAAATATTTCTTTCAAGGTCTTCCGGCTCTCGCGTGAGTGAAAGGAAAAACCAGGAAACAAGCATGATCAAACCTGTTAGCAGGAATAGCAAACTGAAATCAAATCTGTTGGATATTTTGCTCAGAATTGAACCGGCTATTATCGCACCAACGCTCATGAAAGCATTGGCTGCTGCGGATTGAGTACCAAAGAAGGTGCCACGAGTTTCAGAAGGGATGATCTTGCAGATCATTGAAGTCCAGGCATTAGCAGTAAAACCTCCTCCTAATCCCTGCCAGGTCAGGAAAAGGAAGGTCAGGATCAGGGCATTTTGTTTTCCAAGGGCAGGTAGAAACCAGGCAACCAGTGCCAAACCGAAAAATGGGATCCGCTCCTGTAATGTTAACAGGACTACGGCAGGTTTATATTGTCGCATGCGGGAGATCCAGCCGGCGGTGAAAATTTGTGGGAATTGCCAGCCAAAGGCGTGCACGGCAGGAACCAAGCCGATCAGAATAGCCGAATCGGTCATGCGATTAACAAAGATTGGTATGAAAGCGGAAAAAGAACTGATCCCGAGACCAAGACCAAAAAAAGCCCCGTCCAGGAGATTTATAACGACATTAAAACGCAGATGTTTTTGTATCTCGCTGCGCATACAAATAGACATTGGATGATTGTACTATGGATGAGTTTTGTTCAGTGTTGCTTCACGTCCAGATTTCAGTATTACAGGGAGACATTTTTTTTATGCGACCAGTGTTTTTTAGGTTAGTATATAAAAAACCATTTGGATATATAATTCTAGTAAAGAAAACGAATCCTTATAGCCAATGATCGTGAGCGGAAGTTTATTGAATTTGCCATTTTTTCTTGCAGATGAAAAAAAATTCTGCATATCTGGTAAGGAGTAAGTATGTTTTCAAGACTTGCTTCCATCATACGCAAAGAATTTATTCAGATTTGGCGGGACAAACGCACGCTGGGCATCGTTTTGGTGATCCCGATTATTCAGCTTTTTCTTCTGGGTTACTCTGCCACCAGCGACATCCGCAACGTACCATTGGCAATATTTGATCAATGCCATTGTGTTGAATCGCGCAATCTGCTCGATGCATATCGTGTTGCAGATTATTTCCGCCTGGCGTATGAGGTCGGTTCGCAGGAAGAAATCCGTGCTCTTATCGAGCAGGGCAAAGCTCGAGCTGGGATTATCATCCCTCCCGATTTCAATGACCAATTGGTGAAAGGGGAGGCTGAAGTTGCCTTCATTCTGGATGGATCGGATGCAACAGCCGGTTCCACTGCACTCTCAGCCGCCACGTTGATAGGGCAGTCTTTTTCCACTCGCCTGATGGTTCAACGCCTGGAAAAAGCCGGTTTGGACCCACAGTCATTTAAACCTCCATTAACCGTCCAGACCCGTGTTTGGTACAACCCGGACCTGGTCAGTTCATTTTTCATGATTCCAGGTGTGATTGGGATGATTCTTTTTGCGATCACATCCATACTGACTGCCACAGCCATTGTGCGCGAACGCGAGCGAGGAACCATCGAACAGTTGATTGTGACTCCCATCCGCTCATGGGAATTGGTGGTGGGAAAGATCCTGCCGTATGTTTTTCTGGCATTCATAGATACGCTCGAATCACTGGCGATCGGACATTGGTGGTTTAAGGTCCCAATTCGAGGAGATTTTGGGTTGATCCTGGGGTGTTCAGGCTTGCTCTTACTGTCTGGCTTGGGTATTGGTTTGTTTGCCTCAACCATAGCCAATACCCAACAGGAGGCTATGCTGACGGTATGGATGACAATGCTGCCGTCCATTTTTCTTTCCGGTTTTTTCTTCCCGATCGAAGCCATGCCAAAAATATTACAGGCTGTCTCCTATTTTGTGCCGTTGCGCTACTATCTGGTCATCTTGCGTGCATTGTTGATGAAAGGTGTCGGAGCCGGAGCGATCATGAATGAGATCATACCCCTGGCAGCATTTGGAGTGTTGATCATGGGTGCTGCAGCTGCACGTTTCCGAAAGAGATTGGATTGAAATCAGGTTTTATTAGATATTTGTGATTATGTCGTTTTTGTACAAATGGAGAAAAAATGAAACATAAGAAACCACCTGTCCCCGTTATTGTACTGCTGATCGTCGCCTTAATGGTTGGCGGATATTATGGTATCAAGGCTTTGACATCGAATGCAACTGTTCAGGTAATGGTTTCTGGCACGATCGAGACTACAGAAATTACGATCTCCCCTGAAATTCCAGGCAAGGTAGTCGAAGTCTTTGTCCAAGAAGGCGCACAAGTAAAAACCGGTGACCCACTTTTCCGCTTGGATGACAGTATGTTGCAAGGTCAACGTGTTATTGCGGTAGCCACTTTGAATACGATAACTTCTGCTTCTGCCAGCGCTAAGGCAGCAATTGAGACAGCCCGATTAAATTACGATCTGGCTGCGAATGCTGCCAGGCTGGAAGCAGTTGCCAGTCGTACCATGGATTGGGCTTCGAACTCTCTATCCGGATATTCTCTTCCGGGAGGATACTTTTCTCAGCAAGAACTTTTGAATGCTTCCAGAGCAGAAGTTGATGCAGCTCAACTTAACCTGGATGCTGCCTCAGAGAATCTCAATAATAGCCTCGCTTCTCCTGCCAGTAATGAGTTTATTGTTGCTGAAGAAGATTTACTGGCATCCCGATTAGCGGAACTGATTGCCCAGGATGTCCTGGCTCGCTCAAAAATGACTTTAAATTCTGATCTGAGTGATATTGCCCAGGTTACATTTGATGAAACTAAAACTGAAACCGAATCCGCCCAGGCTGTTTACGATGGTTTGAAGAATAGTGATGGAGCCCAAACCATCATCGCTGCTCGATTAGGATTGTCTATTGCCAAGGAGAGGTTTGAAACTGCACAAGATCATCTCTTGAAATTGCAATTTGGTGATGCCTCACCAAAACTTCAAGCAGCAGAAGCGGCTTTAGATCAGGCGGAACTGGCAGCCGCCCAAGCAGAAGCTGCAATTTCACAGGCTGAAGCTCAACTGGCTCTCATTGATCTGCAAATCAGTAAGGTAATGGTGCTGGCGCCGGCTGATGGCGTTATTCTGATCCGCTCAATTGAACCAGGTGAAATGGTCAGCTCTGCAGCTTCAGCACTTAAGATCGGCTGTTTAGACAACCTAACCATCACTGTCTTTGTGCCGGAAGATATTTATGGAACCCTTTTCCTAGGGCAGACCGCAATCTTGAAAGTTGACTCTTACCCGGGTGAATCCTTCTCTGCCAGTATCCTTCACATCGCAGAACAGGCTGAATTCACCCCGCGTAATGTTCAAACTGTGGAGGGGCGAAAAGCAACCGTTTTTGCTGTGCGGTTGCAAGTCAATGATCCCAGCGGTAAGTTAAAACCAGGGATGCCGGCTGATATTACATTTAAACCGGAATAATATTATTTCAACCTTAAGGTTGAATGGAAAATCCTTGAAATCAGGTGACTTTCGAAATGTTCTGAAAGGTGACCAAAGAAATGCTCGCGAAGGATGAATTTTGGAAAAAAATCAAGAATGTTCAACGCATTCATAAATACTTGTATGGATCTGGCATGGGATGGGTGGTTGGTTGGATCATCCTGCTGCTGGAACATACGGGTCGCAAAAGTGGGAAGCGCCATGTCACGCCTCTCCAATATGAAAAGATAAACGGTTCCTATTATGTTGGAGCAGCTCGTGGTACGAAAGCAGATTGGTATCGCAACATTTTAGTCAACTCTCAAGTTCATATCAAGGTTGGCAGGCTTGCATTTGATGGCAGGGCTGAGCCGGTTACGGACCCTGGTCAAGTGATCGCTTTCCTTAAATATCGGTTTAAAAGACATCCGCTTATGATGGGATTAATGATGAAAATGCATAAACTTCCCATGCGCCCTGATGAGGCACAGTTGGAAGAACTGGCAAAAAACCTTGCAATCGTTATACTGCACCCACCGGAAACGATCAATGAGATGAACTTTGAAACATAGGAAACTATGATTGAAACAAAAGGTTTAAATAAATCCTTCGGGTCTGTTCAAGCTGTTCAGCAGTTGAACCTGAGTATCAAAGCAGGTGAGATCTATGGTCTGGTCGGCTCGGATGGAGCTGGAAAGACGACCACACTTCGCTTGCTGGTTGGTGCCTTACACCCGGATTCCGGTCAGATCACCATATGCGAGTTTGATCTCGACAAGCAAGTTGAGCAAGCCCGTACCAGGATCGGTTATCTTTCCCAGCGATTTTCAATGTATGAAGACCTAACAGTATTGGAAAATATCAGGTTCTTTGCGGAAGTGCGTGGTCTTTCACCAGCAGATTGGCGACCACGTAGTTTAGAGATATTGGATTTCGTTGGATTGGCAGCTTTCAAAGACCGCAATGCAGGTTTGCTTTCAGGTGGTATGAAGCAAAAATTGGGATTGGCTTCCGCACTGGTCACCCAACCGAGCGTATTGCTTCTTGACGAACCCACAACTGGTGTCGATCCAGTCACTCGTCAAGACTTCTGGCAGCTTCTGGTAAAGTTGGTAGCTCATCAAGCGCAGGTGGCGGTCTTAATAACTACACCTTATATGGATGAAGCCACTCGCTGCAACCGCATTGGTTTCATGCAAAAGGGAAAATTGATAGCCGAGGGAACACCCTCTCAATTACGTTCCCGTCTAAATGGACGAATTCTGGAACTGCGTGGTAAGCCATTGAGGAATATTAGAATCCTGGCGGCTGCAGAGATGAACGTGGAAGATGTGCGCCTATTCGGAGACCAGCTTCACCTGCGAACATTTCCGGGAAAATCAGCTGAGGTCATCAAACACTTGGAAAAATCAATTCCGGCAGCATGCTATAAAATGGATTCCATTCGCCAGATTCCTGCCAACCTGGAAGATGTGTTTATCCTGCTTTCTGAACAGGAAGTAACTCCCGACCAAAAGAAGCTAGAATTGTCGGAAGCTCATACTCAAGCGCTGATCACCTTATTGGAACGTATTCCACCCGAAAAATATAACTGGGTTCTGACGGGCAGCGCCAGTTTACGCTTGCAAGGTGTAGATGTACCAGTTCATGATCTGGATATCGAATGCAACTCGCTGGATATTCGTAAAATTGAACAAGCAATATTTGAATTCATAACCACCCCGGTTCATCTTTGGGAATCCGATTATATCCGTTCATTGGATGGCAAAGCCCGGATCGACGAAGTTGAGATCGAATTGATAGCTGATTTGGAAACTCAGAATTTGGACAGAATATGGAAAAGGGTCATAGATTTTGACCAGAAGATTTGGCGACAGTGGCACGGTTTTCATGTACCTCTTTTGCCTTTGACTGTTGAAATGGATGCTTACAAAGAAATGGGCTATGATGAAAAAGCGCTTCTAATTCAAGAAACCATCCAACAATTGAAAGAGGTCGATCTTGCCTGAACCAGTCGTCCAGGTCGAGGGATTGACGCGTTATTTTGATGAATTCCTAGCTGTAGATCATGTCTCTTTTACGATCACAGCCGGAGAAGTGGTAGGTTACTTGGGTCCCAATGGATCTGGCAAAACCACGACAATCCGCCTACTTTTGGGATTATTGCAGCCTAGCGGAGGCGTAGCAACCGTTCTTGGTTTTAATGCCTTTCTTCAAACTGAAGAAGTCCGCAAGCGTTGTGGATATATGTCCCAGAAATTTGCCTTATATGATGATCTGACAGTTTTGGAAAACCTGGTTTTTTACGGGGGAATATATGGAATACGTGATAAAAAGGATATTCAGGGGACTCTTGAAATGGTCGGCCTTGCCGGGCATGAAACAGAATTAGCACGAGCCTTGTCAGCTGGCTGGCGCCAGCGCCTGGCATTAGGAATCGCCCTGGTACACCATCCGCAAATGCTCTTCTTGGATGAACCCACCAGTGGGGTGGATCCGACCGCCAGGCGCACCTTCTGGGATCTAATCTATGATCTCACCGGTCGGGGAGTTACCATAATGGTTACCACCCATTACATGGATGAAGCTGAGTACTGCAGCCGGGTAGGTATGATGCGGGATGGCAAGCTTCTTGCCCTTGACACACCTAAAAACTTAAAAACCAGTGTGGTTCCAGGAAAAATTTGGGAATTTTACACGAATTCGATATTGGAAGGTTTGGAAAAACTTCCATTGGTTCCCGGTGTTCTGCGGGTGGGTTTGGCAGGTGATCATCTGCGCCTTAATGTTGTATCAAATTTAGATAAAGAAAATTTAGAATCATCAATCGTTGGTTTGGGTATAAAAAGAGTCAGACTTGAACCTGGTGAAGCCACCCTTGAAGATGTGTTTCTGGCCTTGGCCAGGGGATGAGTATCACTTAAATCATCTCTCCTTAATGGCAGATGTCACCACCCCCAGGGCTGCCACCCCGGCTGCTGCCAGGAATCCCATATCAACTCCATTGAATAACGCTTCGACTTTTTCCGTGGCCAGGTGGGTGGTTAAAATTGCTCCTGCTAACCCGATCCCCAGCACCATGCCTAAGTTGCGCGCTTCACCTTGCACACCAGAGGCGATACCTTGCCGGGCTTTTGGAGCAGATCCCATTAATGCGCTCGTGTTGGGTGACACAAATATACCTGTACCAAGTCCGGCTGCAACCAACCCCAATACAACCAGCCAAATCCTTGTAAGGGGTCCGATAAAGGACAACCCAATTAACCCTGCCGCCAGCACTCCCATACCGATCATTCCCATGTTTCGTGAGCCAAATCTGTCCGATAATGTGCCACTGATTGGTGCTGTGATCGCCATGATCACAGGTTGGGCAGTCAACAATAAACCTGCTGAGGCTGGATTCATACCCCGTCCCTGGATCAAATAAAATGGCATTAAGAAGATAATGCTGTAAATACTGATGTAATTCAGAACTGCACTTGCAGTGGATGTGGAAAACAAGGGGATTCGAAAAAGGCTCAGATCCAGCATTGGGTCAGGAGAGTGCTTTTCGACTTTGATGAAAATAACCAGCAGGAGAAGTGCTCCTATCAGCAAACCAATCACTATGGGAGAACCCCAACCCCAATCGGCGCCTTTGTTTAAACCTAGCATGAGTGCAGTCAGCCCAAACATAAATACAACTGAGCCTGGAAGATCGAAGCGTTTATTTCCATCAGCCGGGATATCTTTCGGTATAAAAACCATGCTTAAGGTAAGTGCAACCAATCCAACCGGAATATTGATGTAGAAAACTGTTTGCCAACCGAATGTTTGCGTCAGCCAACCCCCCAGGGAAGGTCCGATGGTTAACCCAAGATAGGTCATTGTGGAAACCAAGCCAAAAGCGCGGCCGCGTTCTTTGGCAGGAAAATTACCGGTCACAATTGCTGGAGAATTCGAGGCAAGCATGGCTCCACCAATGGCTTGGATCCCACGAAAAACTATCAGTGCGTTGGATGACCAGGCTGATCCACACATTATGGACCCTGCAATAAAGATACCAAATCCCCACAGGTAGATCTTTTTATGTCCCTTCAGGTCTCCCAACCGTCCAAACGTCAACAGTAGACCACTGATAACCAGTAGATATACGGATACCACCCACTCAATACTTGCTACATCGCTGTTAAAAGTATTTCTCAAAATGGGAAGAATAATATTGACCACGCTCACATCCATGGCTGACATGAAAGAACCTGCACCTACGGCTATCAACACCAACCACTTCACATTAATCTTTTTTGTCATACATCCTCACAAAGTAACAAGATATGAAATTCTACTACCACCTGTTAAAATTATGTGAACATAAAGTTTTATGTTTGGTATTATTGGGTCGCGATTGTAAGAATATTCTTGTTTTAGGAACTGGGAAGTGTGAGGAAGTATCAAATCTGAGGCCGAAACATGCAAAAGAATACTGCGCAGATGATGGTATCATCCAATTTTTTAATAGTTCCTTAAATAAAAATTTGCAATCTCAAAATTGATGAAATCTTGAAAAAAACATGTGATCAGGAAAGCATATTTAGTTTCACGTTCAACGTGAAAACAACAATTTGCATCGTGTAACTTTCCATGTAAGCATATAGTAAAATTATGCGCATGTCTCCACCCAAATATAATCTTCTATTTCGTATTGCCCGGTTTATGGGTTGGACAAAATCCAGTTACGTAATATTGGGACTCTTTCTATTAACTGTCTTCGTCATTATCTATGTCTGGTGGCCTCTGGCTCAAATGGTGCTGTCCTATGTAGACTGGCAGGCTGATTGGTGGCGATATTTCGACTGGCTGTTGGTAGGAATATTCCTGTTCATGTCCCTGGTCATCATGATCGGGGCTGACCTTCGAAAAGATGCTCTCATCATCCTGGTGGGAGCAATCGGTGGATTGGTTATCGAGGCTTGGGGCACACAGACTTACTTATGGTGGTACTTCACTGCTCAAAGGCCACCATTATGGATCATCCCTGCCTGGCCGATCGCCAGCCTTACCATCGATCGTATGGTCCGTTTTTTAAATAAAGTTACTCCTGCGGCGAAAGGGAAATGGAAACATATCTACCAGGTAGCCTACTGGGTAATTTTCCTGATATTCACTATCATGATGATATTATTCATCTGGCCGACAATTTTAAAATCCATGACCCTTATGGCACTTTTATTGGTACTTTTCCTGGTTGTTACCCCCTCCGATCATCGCTTTGCTCTGCTGATTTTCTTGGCAGGCGCAGGATTGGGTTATTTTCTCGAATATTGGGGAACAACCCGCGAGTGCTGGATATACTACACCTTGCAAAAACCTCCCATATTTGCCATCCTGGCTCATGGTATGGCAGCGGTTGCCTTCTGGCGTTCTGGTTTGGTGCTTCAGAGGTTATGGCATAAAATCAGGCAGGTTCTAAACCACCACCAGTTGGTCGAGCAAGATTTCAGCGATTAGGGTGTCAAGGCAATTTCAAGCGGGAAAGAATCAGGCTTGATTCATCTTTTTCTGGGGCTTTTACCAGTCTGTGAATGGGGTCAATGATGAAGGGAGTTACTTCGGTGGTAAGAATGCCATTTTTTCCAAAAACCACGCTTACCAGGGCAGATCGGCGCGTATCGGGCAAACCGGCCTGGTCAAAAAAGGCATTCCCGAGACTATACAATACCAGGCTGCAACCGGTTTTATCCTGCACATCTGAGCATTCTGATGGGATCCATTCTGCTGGCTGTAAAACATGCGGATGATGCCCCCATATCAAGGTCGCGCCTGCCTCGGCTAATTGTTGTGCCAATTCCTGCTGCCGCCGGGAAGCTCCCCCCTGGTATTCCATCCCCCAATGGATCGAGACGATCACTATCGCACCGGTTGAACGGGCACCTTGAATCGATCGAGTGGCACTGACCATGTCGAGAGGTTTGCAGATATCTTCAAAAGCAAAAAATGTAAATTTGAGATTGTGGATGGAGGTTGTATAACCGCTATTATCAATAGCCACCAGCCCACTGGATTGCAACGTTGAGATTGTATCCTTGTATCCCTGGTTACCGCAATCCAGGCTGTGGTTATTTACGACGCTTAACATATCCAAACCGGATTGCGCCAGTATCCCGGCACTTTCAGGTGAGGCACAAAATTTGTATCCAGCTGAGCTGCTAGGAGGCGATGTAGTAAGTGGAGACTCCAGATTAGCCATCGCTAAACCTGCAGATTGAAGCGAACCTTCAAGATATTCCAGGGAGCTATCAGTCAGCGTAAATTCTCGACCGGGCATGATATCTCCCAGAAAAGCCAGTCGAACGGATTTGCCTCCACTCTGGCAACTGGACAGGACAAAAAGCATCAAGATCAGTAATAGATCCCATAAAACAGTAGTCCACCTCAACCTGTGATTAAACTTCCAGGGATGGATGAGATGGACTACCTTTTTCATTGTTTTGATTTATGCAACTCTAGGGAGCAACGAACAAGCTGGTCCAATCCGGTAGGGCAGGATTTGTTCCTGCTTCAACCATGGCTTGCCACTGTTCATCAGTCATCCGTTCGGTTGCAGGAACAGTAAATTCATAATAGGTAAAGACTGCTCCGACTCCGATCCGGAAAGGTTGATCTGGGAGGATTACAAAGATACGTGCTGGTGCACCGATGGCTTCCTCAAGAGCAACAAGACCTTCAGGGCTCATTCCTGTGGCAACATCCGCGATCAGGGCTGCTTTCTGGTCGCTCAGGTCACGCTGATCATTGCCGGTCGTATCAGCGGCTGCCAGTGTGAATTGCTCCAGGGTTCCACCCCAGTAGAGCATATGCCAGTAATCATCATCGCTTATTGGGTCTCCTGCCAATTCTTTTTCAGCTGTGGCTTGCAGGAAGGTCAGCTCTTCATCCAGATTGCTTAGGTTGGCGCGTGTCAGGTCAGAAAGCAATCCGCGCTGGTCGAGTCCGGTAAACGTCATCTGGGTTAGTGCCAGTAGACGGGCATAAGCCTCCGGATTCGGTTCAACATAACTATGCGGAGGTTCATCCATACCACCCCCTCCCATTTCTGCCATGACTTGCTTGGCATACAGGATGGTATCATGCTTAAGTTCCGTCCATGAACCCAAGGCAGTGGCCAGCTCTTTACGTGCCCAGGCCTGGGTTTGCATAAATACCGGGAAAGAGGCATTTTTTTCTGCGATGATGGGTTGGAAGGAATACAACCAGGACCAGTACAGGTTTTCGGTCCAGGTATCTGTTCCCAGGGCTGCCACCTGGCTGCGGACTTTTTCCATCTGGGTGATGTATTTCTCATAATGGGTCTCACCCATGGTGTCGAGAATGTTATAGGCCTCATCGGAGCCTAGTGCAGAGAAGAAATCCAGACCTTTGGGGAGCCCTCGCGGGTTAGAATCAGTGCCTACTTTTCGGTAGATCAACTGTCCGAAGACATAAGCATCCAGCGTGAACCTTTGCCCCATAAAACGAAACCCTTTGGTGACTGTTTCCTGATCCTGCCAGATCCAGACCCACATTGAATTCACCTGGGGAGGTGGCAGGTTCTTGGTTGCTTCCATAAATCGAGCAAATAAGTTCTGGTAAGTGAATGCGGTTGGATCAGCAGATTCGCCGAAAACATTATCCATCAGCGCACCGTATTCGTGATAACCGAGATCATCTTCTTTACCGACGATAAAAGCGGTTGGATCGTAGATATTTTCCCATAAAGTAACTGCAGGAGTATCGTCAGTTGTTGTCGTGTTTCGTAACGCCTGGACAAGCAGCAGGGCGCGCAGTGTTTCGAAAGAATCGCTCAATCGGAAGGTTAAACGACCATACCACATCATAGCCCGGAAATATCGCTTAAGTTCCTCACTGCGGGTGTAATGACCACGGGGTATGTACTGGTTGTAAACCTCGATCAGCTTTTTATCATCTGCAAGGTCGGGTCGATCCCAAATAGGAGAAATTTCTGCTCCACCCGCGCTATTGATGAGGTTAACCTCAGCATTGACCAGGTCGCTGACTTCCGACGGAACAGGATCCGTTGTTCCCAGCAATTGGGCTGCTACCGCAAAATATGCCACATTTCTACGGGCTGGTTCCTCAAGCGAGGTACTTGCCAGGGATTTGTATTGTTGGTAGGTAGAGTTCAACATTGCACTGGTCAATTGTTTCAGGGTAGCAATGAAGGTTTCAGTTTCCAGGTCCCGTAGCATCTTGTCAAAGATCAAATGGTAGATATGGTATACAGAATCTGTGGTGATGAACACAGGTGTTTCATCATAACGTCCATACTCATAGATCTGGTAAAACTCTCGAAATTCGCCGACTTTTGCTGGTACAACTGCAAAACCATTCTGCGTAAGCATGGTTTTTACTCCAGGAGAAAATTGGAATGTGTCCAGGTCAGCGATCTGGTCCAGGTCAAATGGCAGACTGTAATCATTCCCTCCATAAGCAGTTGGAATATTAACCGGAATGGTTGGAAATGTTGAAAAAGAAGCAGCATAGACTCCGGGAGGTGGTGTAATCAAATCATTGGGGGTACTTTCCAAATTGCCAGATGAATTGGTTTGTGTCTGTTCAGCTGTTGGGGTTTGTGGTGTCAGATTAGTAAGGCTGCATGCCATGCTAATTATCAAAATAATACTGACTGTCATCCAAATCTTAATTTTCATAAATTTTCTCCTTTCTGTCTAATAGGCAATTATGGTAATAGCGCTTTGTTTGGATTGGGTTGTAAAGATCATGAAATTATTAAATTTACCTGGCAAACTGGTGAGCAAGGAAAATCCGAAACCATTCCATTCCCACAGTTTTATGGTTTTTCCAGGAAAAATACTTGTATCATCATAAATTCCCTCCATTGTGATCAATTCAATTTGGCCGTCTTGGTCCAGATCAGCAGCAGAGATCGAAAGGGCTGGCTGAGACATACTTGAGCCAGCCCAAATTTCCTTATAGCGCCCATCCTTCCATCCGATCATGATGATATGGCAACTCATACCAGACGAATCCTGAAAATCTTCGATGCGGCCTCCAAAGGGGAGCCATTGGTCAACTGGCCAGGGATGGAAGGGTCGCCGGATGAGTAAAATTATCTCCGATTTATCATCCTGATCAAGATCGCTGATCAGCGTTTGTAAAACCTGCCAATCTGGTGGGCTTTCCCATACGTATTGTCCGTTGCTTATCAGGAAAGCTTGTTCATTATTTATTACTATATTTTCAGGAACACCATTTCCATCCAGGTCAGCCTGGGTAATAGGGGGAATAAATAGGGCGTCCGTGCTTAATGGAGTGGATAAAAAACCCGCTCCAGAATAGTGATATGCATTTACCCGGATTGGTGAGAGCTGAAGCGAAGAACATAAGATCAGCACTATCAGAATTGATTTCCTTATTGTGCTCATATACACTATTGTACAACTTGAAACGGATGAAGGCAATCATCCCGATGATCTGGTCATCGGGATGATTGCCTTAGTTGACTGAAAAGGTTATTCTCAGGCATTTAGTGGTTCGAGAGGAACAACAAATGCCATCACGATGTAGACCAGCAATACCGATCCACCAGAAATGAAAGAACCAAATATAAAAGCCAGGCGCAGGATGGTGGGGTCAATATCCAGAAATTCACCCAGCCCACCACACACACCTGCCAGCATCCGGTTGGTATTGGAACGGGTTAATTGTTTAGTAGTTGACATGATTATTTCTCCTTTTGCAGATATCTACGCTGACATGCAAATTTGGTTTCATCAATTTTGAAAATCCTCCCTGATAATTCTTTCAGGGAGGATTGGATGGTGCCCTCGGGCAGACTCGAACTGCCGCATCCGGCTTCGGAGGCCGACGCTCTATCCACTGAGCTACGGGGGCGAAGAAAGAAATTTTACCATAGCTGTATGGTAAAGTATGAGCGAAAAGTGTCACACCAATGGGGCAAGCTGGATGAGTTCAGCCTGGATCGATTTTATGGTTGCAAGATTGCCATTCTCATTTCCAAGCTCTGCAAATTGTAATTTCTTGTGTGCCAGTTCACCGCAAAGTTGATAAAAACGTTGTGTTTTTAAAAAATGTCCACTGAAGAGGGCAGTAATACGCTCGATCATTTGCGACCAATTGGAAATTGCAATTTTATAATTGTTCGATGAAATATTTCCCATTTTTACTTCTTCATACAGAAATTTCTTTAGTATCTGTTGCTCTCTATGAATAGCCCACAGTATGAAAATGAACATAAAGAACCATCCTGTCCAATCGATCATGGTGCCTATCGCCATCCCGGAGAGACCGCATAAAAATGTGGCTATTGTGTTATGAATTGAGTGTATTACGATTGCCAGGCTAAGGCCGGCCATTGGGGCAACGATTTTGATCCATAAGGATTTACTCAACCTTGATATGGCTAATCCTATGCCTGTGAAAGCAGTGTAGAAAGGATGCTGCCAGCCCACCAGGACAACGCGGATAAAAACCAGCGACCATAAACCTTGCCAGCCAGATTCAAGGAATCCATTATTAAATATATAGTAGGTGTTTTCAGTAGCAGCAAAACCCAATGCAGTTACACCGGCATAAATGATACCATCCAGGATGGAGTCAAATTCCTTGCGAAAGATCAGGAAAACGATGAACACTGAAAACCCCTTGAGTAACTCCTCCACAACCGGTGCGATCAGTGATCCGGTGGCCAGGTTGGTGGCAGCTTCTGAATTGGAAAAAATAAATACGCCAACCCCTAGGATAGTATTGATCAAAAAGGCTCCGCCTGCTGCAATGATTGCACCCCATAAAAATACCACACCAAGCAGTATCCAGGGTTCTTTTTCATAACGGTCGCTCCAATACAGGATGACCGCAAAAAAGAGCATGGGTGCAAAACCAAAGAAAAGCGATACTAGGAATGGCATTGGATTCTCCTAAAACACTCGGGAGTAATTAAATTCTTGTTAAACTAATGCTCGATCATAAAAACCTGCCGAGTGGAAAGGATATTGCAATAAGTAGCAATTACACGGTATCCAGAAACAATCGGGTACGGGTGATACGTGTATTTTCTGGGCTGAACCCTAATTCAGCCAACACTTCTTCTGGTCGCCCGGTTGCACCAGGGGAGGCACTTAATCGCATTATCAGGGAACGCAAGTCATCAATGCCAGTTTCTTTGAGATCCAAAGAAATCAAGAGAGGCAGCAAGTCGTAATCCTTTCCGCGTCGTTGTCGCGGGATAGAGTTTGATGAAAACATTGTTGTCAGGCGTGCTTTAACATCTTTTGGATCAATGGGATCCAGAAACTGTACTTCATATTCCGCAGATTTAACCTGGGTTTGTAACGCAGCTTGTTGTTGGTCAATGGATTGTATGGCAGATAGGATCAATCCAGGCGGAGCAGCTGCCTGCAGATCTTTGAGAATTGTATTTATATCTTCATCATGATCCAGCCAGAGATCGACCAATTCTGCTTGTCCAATGAAACCGAGTGGCAATGCTGCAGCCAGCGATATGCGCGGTTGTGGGTGAAATCCCTGGCTGTAACTGAGAGGTATGCCAGCTCGTCGACAGGTACGCTCCCAGATGCGGTGCAAATCAAGGTGACCGGTGTAGCGTAATGTTCCAGATTTTGAAAATGTGATCCGGATTCTCATACCTGGCTCCGGGTTGGAATTCTCCGAGGGCTTGTCACTTCAGGGCATTTCCAACTATCTCCCGGATTATCACGCCGTAGATCTGCAAATAGAGGCAGGATACCGCATGCAAAACATTGCTCCCTGCAATCCACATGGATCTCGCCTTCGAGTGACTTACGAAAATCCTGAAACAAGAAATTTTTACGAACTCCCGGTGAGATATGATCCCATGGAAATACTTCATCCACTCGACGCTGGCGGTGAGTGTAAAAATCCTGGTTGATCTCAAGCTGGTTAAATGCATCCTGCCAGATTGAATAGCGATGCTGATCTTGCCAGGCATCGAATTTGGCTCCATTCTTCCAGGCTGTGTAGATCACTTCAGATAACCGGCGATCGCCACGCGATAACCAGGCTTCTAGGAGAGTATCTTCAATTGGTGTCCAGGTAAGTTTAATATTGCGATCACGCAATTTAAGTTTGAGGATTTCTTGCTTGGTTTCGATCTGCTCCGGCGTATCGCAGGAGACCCATTGAAAAGGTGTGTGAGGTTTGGGAACAAAAGTGCCAACTGAAACGTGGACTTTGGCTCGACCACCGATCAGCTTGCGTCCTTCTGTGAGGATGGTGTTGCATAATTTGGCGATTGCTTCCACATCCTCTTTTGTTTCCGAGGGATGCCCGATCATAAAATAGACTTTTATGTTTGTCCAACCATGGGAGTATGCTGCGCGGGCAGTTTCGAGAATTTGCTCATCCGGAATGAACTTGTTAATGATGCGGCGCATGCGTTCGGTGGCAGCTTCAGGAGCGAGCGTAAACCCGGTACCACGACGGTCACCAATCCGCTCCATCAACTCCACAGAGACTGTATCAATGCGCAAGGATGGTAAAGATATCGTCAACCGTCCTTTACCAAACCGCTCTCCAATGGCAGTTACCAATTCAAGGATATGCGTGTAGTCAGAAGATGAAAGGCTCATCAGGGAAAATTCCTGAAAGCCGGTCGATTTGATTGCAGACTCAGCGGCATTAACAACTTCCGCAACACTGCGTTCACGAATTGGACGTGAGATCATGCCTGCGTGGCAAAATCTGCAGCCGCGTGTACACCCACGCATGATCTCGACTGAGACCCTGTCATGAACTACTTCGATATTAGGTACAAGGAACTTGGTTGGTGGGGGTGGTAGTTTGCCAACGATCCGTTTGACAATGGGCATACTTGCATTTTCAACAAGCTTATCCACACGGGAGATCGTGCCATCCTTGAGGTAATGATGCTCATAAAAAGATGGGACATATATTCCAGGGATTCTCGACAGGGAGATCAGCAAATCGTTCCTGTTTCCACCAGATATTTTCCATCTTTGGTGAGCGTCAATAATTTCATGAATGACATCTTCACCTTCCCCGATTGCAAAAGCATCAATAAAGGCATGCATTGGTTCAGGGTTATAACATGCATGACCGCCTGCAATAATCAGTGGGTGATTTGCATCACGATCCTTTGAAAAGATCGGTAATTCAGCCAGGTCCAAGACATTGAGAACATTTGTGTAAAGGGTTTCGTAGGGAAGGGAAATGCCGAGAATATCGAAATCCGCCAGGGCGTGTTTACTCTCCAATGAGTAAAGCGGGATGTCGTTGGATTGCATAACGGCTTCCATATCCAACCAGGGGGAGTATGCACGCTCTGCCAGAGCATCTTCCCGCTGATTAACCTGGTCATACAGGATCTTGAGCCCGACATTGGAAATACCCAGGTCGTAGATATCCGGAAAGATGAATGCAACATGGGTTTTTACCTGTTGCCATTCTTTTATAGTTATATTTAATTCTCCACCTACATAACGGCCGGGTTTTTGGACAGTTAAAAGGACACGCTCAAGTTTGGCTTCAATTTGTTGAGGTTTCAGCATGGGCGGGATTATACCTGAGATGAAAATTTATTTGAAATGGATACAATTGGTTTTTCGGGACTTAGAATCTAATACTGAAAGTGTGAGGGTAAATCATAGATTCCTACCGAAAAATTCTCGCATAAAAACACCATAAATAAATTCTATTAGAGCACTATTTGTACCAGATTAATGGTCGTGATTGGCTGGTTGGATTTTTTCCGCTTCAGCTAATTTGCCAATTAGCTTGGCAGGTGAATGCAACAGCACCGGCAAACAGCCAGAGCAAATGAATATTTTTTCACCCATATATTGTAGGTTGACGAGAGGCATTTCATCTTCAGAACGGTTGCAATTCAAACATGAGTGCATCGTTTTATTCCTTTGAAAGTAATATTTGAGATAAAAGGTACTGCAATAATTATATCCTAATAGGGTTGGTATTGTCTGAATTTGATAAAGGATACTCTATCAAAAAAATCTATTCCTCAATGAAAAAAAACACCTTTCATAGAGAAAATGTGTAGCTAACTTTTTTTGTTATAGGTACTGAAGGTCTGTCAGAGAGTGCCTTTGTACATACCTCCATCCACTGTTAACATAACGCCAGTGATATAGGAGGCGGCTGGTGAAAGAAGAAAAACAGCCGCATTGGCAAATTCCTCGGAGGTGGCCATGCGACCAAACGGACTTTCTTTGGACTGTCGGGAAATCTCTTCTTCAACGGATGTGCCATTTTGAGCCGCCCGGGTGGTCATTAATTCTGTCACCCTTTCAGTTTCAGTCCAGCCAGGCAATATTGAGTTAAAGCGAATGCCATAATTTCCAATTTCAAGGGCTAAAGTTTTAGTGAGACCTACTGTTGCTGCCCGAATGCTATTTGAAAGTATCAGATTGGGAATGGGTTGCTTGACTGAATAAGATGTAATTGTGAGGACACTGGCTGCCAGAGAATCCTTAAGATAGGGTAGAGCTGCACGGATGAGTCGGACGTGACTCATCAAGGAGAGATCAATGGCTTTTTGCCAGATGGTGTCTTCAATGGTTTCGAATTGACCGGCAGGAGGACCACCTGCATTTGTTACGAGTAAGTCCAGGCTGCCAAATGCTTCGATTACGGATTTTATTAATTGTGCTGGAATGACTGGGTCAGTCAGATCTCCTGCCAGAGATACCACTTCGCCGCCTGTATCTGATCGTAGTTTATTTGCGGCTGTCTCAAGGTTGGAAATATTTCTACCATTGATAACCACTCGGGCACCTTCCATCAGAAGCCCGTGTGCAACCGCATATCCGAGACCGCGTGAAGCTCCAGCAACGAAAGCATTCTTCCCCTTCAATTTCAAGTCCATTATTACTCCTTTTCAAATATGGGATAGTTTATTTAGAGTCTGTCTGGATTCTAGCCCAAATATAGAAAATACCACGAAGGTATCCTGGTCTCAATGAATGATCTCTATGCCATCATCATATATCTGTCCTTCATGCCAGTTGGCTTTGATCCATTTTAAGATGGTTTCCAATGACCGTTGTAGATGTGCTGCATCGTTTCCAAGCATCGCACATGCGATTATGGATTCAAACCATTTATCCTGCAAACCCATCTCAGCCACGGAGATATTGAATTCACGCTGCAACCGTGCCAATAAGGGTTTGATCTGACTGCGCTTTTCTTTCAAGGACCTGCAACCAGGAAGGTTAAGATGTATAGTAAGCATACCGATCATAATTCATATTACTCTTGCTTTAAGACCTAGCGACGATTACAATGTTTTCCAATGGATACCGAGAATTCTTACAACAATGCGTTGGACTACCTGTATGGTTTTGTTGATTATAGCTTGAAACATACATCCGAGCTGGTAAAAGCTGAGTTTAATCTGGATAGGATGTTTGACCTCATGAAATTATTGGGCAATCCAGAACGTAATTACCCAATTTTACATGTTGCTGGCACAAAAGGAAAAGGTTCAACCTCTGCATTTTTGGCTTGTGCATTGAAGCAGGCAGGTTTTACAACGGGGTTATACACTTCCCCGCACTTACAGGATTTTTGCGAACGTATCCAAATCAACGGAAAACCTGTATCTCATTCTGACCTGGCTGATTTGGTGGAATATATCAAGCCAGAGGTAGAAAAAATCCCTTTTATAACAACTTTTGAATTAACAACTGCCCTGGCTTTTTTGTATTTCGCCCGTAAAGGAGTAAATGCGGCTGTAATTGAAGTAGGTTTGGGTGGCAGGCTGGATGCCACCAATATTGTTCAACCTTTGGTATCAATCATCACATCTCTTTCTATGGACCATACAGCTGTCCTCGGCAATTCCCTGGAGCTGATTGCTGGTGAAAAAGCGGGTATCATCAAGGAAGGCATACCTGTAGTATCCTCTCCACAAAAAAAAGAGGCTTTGCTGGTTTTAGAGAAGATCGCGCAACAGCGTTCCTCAGAGCTCTACCTTGTTGGGAGGGATTGGATGTTTTCAAGTGGCAGTAGGTCGCTCCAAGGACAGGATATGGAAGTGTGGCAACCAGGTGGTGAGCATGTCAAGCTGTATATCCGTATGTTGGGAGCTCACCAGGTACAAAATGCTGCCACTGCTTATGTAGGACTTCAAGTTGCCAATCAGGCAGGATTGAAAATAACAAATGCAAATATTCAACAAGGTTTTTCTCAAACTTTCTGGCCTGCCCGTTTTGAGATCGCCCGCGCTGAACCTCCTGTGATTATGGATTCAGCCCATAATCAGGATTCAGCCATTAAACTGCACGATACACTTCGAGAATATTTTTCAGGTAGGAAAGTGATCTTGATATTTGGTGCTTCCGAAGACAAGGATGTTGCTGGAATGTTTAAAGAGTGGAAACCCTGCCTCAGTCGGATCATCTTAACACACGCCGATCATCCACGTGCCCTTGATCCAGGTCAATTGGCAACACTTGCACAGGATAACGGAATCCCCTGTGAAATTGTTTTTCCTGTAGAGGCTGCTTTGGAAAAAGCCCTTTCCATCTCTGCGGAAACTGGTGAAATTGTTCTTTCGGCAGGTTCCATGTTCGTTTCCGCAGAAGTGAGAACAGCCTGGCAAAAAATTCAAGCTGGGCTATGATCTTCCAATCCAGGTGGTTTGGATTCTAATCCTTTCATCTGGTGAATACAATCGATTGGAATAAATATGTCGCAAACTGATTGGTCTTTTCAAGAGGATGACGAAGATTTTAACTTGGCTTTATCGCAAAGAACAGAAGAACTCTACCGTGTTCCTAACTTTCAAGCAGACGAAGATGGGATAATAGAAGCCCTGGTACTTCCACTGCGTGACCTTGTCATCTATCCGCATATGGTCAGTCCTGTTTTTGTTGCACGTGAGGGCTCGTTGAGAGCTATCCAGGATGCCCACACCAAAACCCAGACGGTCATAGGCCTTACACAGACAGATCCTGAAGTTGAAGATCCTGGCCCGGAAGATTTTCTTCCGATCGGTGTGGAAATGGCTGTCGGTAGATTGTTGAACATGCCAGACGGCTCAAGTTCAGCCCTGGTACAAGGAAGGCGTAGAGTCAGCATTCTTGAATTCACCCAATTAACACCAGTTCTGAAAGTTCGCGCCCAAATTATTCATGAACCACTCATTCCAGACCGAGAAACCAAAGCATTAATGCGCACAGCTCTCGATTTATTCGAAAATTGTGTACAACTTGATCGCTCGATTCCTGAAGAAGCACACCTGTTTGCATTAAATATTTCTGAACCTGGCTGGTTGGCAGATATGCTGGCGACAGCTGTTTCTATTAAGATTGAAGAACGACATACTTTATTGATGACTCCTGAACCAGCTAAGCGTCTGGTGCATATTAATCGACTCTTGGCAGAAGAAGTGGATGTACTGGAGTTGGAGGAAGACATTCACAATAGGGTTCAATCGGAAGTGGATCGCTCACAGCGGGAATTCTACTTGCGTGAACAAATGAAAGCCATCCAAACTGAATTGGGTGAAGGGGATATCTATGCTCGTGACATAGCCGATATCCGTAAGAAAGTGGAAGATGCTAATTTACCTGTGGAGGCTAAAGCAACAGCGTTAAAAGAGATGGAAAGGTTAATGCAAATGCCTCCTATGGCACCTGAGGTTGGCATTATTCGAACTTATATCGATTGGATTGTGGAGCTTCCTTGGTCTACCTACTCTGAAGACAATTTGGAAGTGAGGAATGCTGGAAAAATTCTTGAACGTGACCATTACGGATTAAAGAAAGCGAAAGATCGTATTTTGGAATATATCGCTGTACGAAGTCTACACCCCAAGAAAGAACGCCAACCGATTTTATGCTTTGTTGGTCCTCCTGGAACAGGTAAGACTTCCCTTGGTCGCTCCATCGCAGAGGCACTTGGTCGAAAGTTTGTGCGACTATCTTTGGGGGGTGTGCGCGATGAAGCCGAGATTCGCGGGCACCGCCGCACTTATATAGGAGCGATGCCTGGTAGGGTCATACAAACCATTAAACGCGCCGGCACAGCAAACCCGTTGTTCATGTTGGATGAAATAGACAAATTGGGTGCAGATTTTAGAGGCGACCCTTCTTCAGCTCTTCTGGAGGTTTTAGATCCGGAACAAAATAACTCTTTTTCAGACCATTATTTAGAATTAGCATTTGACCTTTCCAAAGTGATGTTTGTGACAACCGCAAACTACATGGGAACTATTCCACCTGCTTTGCTGGATAGGATGGAGGTGATCGAATTCCCCGGTTATATTGAAGAAGAGAAATTATTCATTGCTGAAAAATTCCTGATTCCCCGCCAAATGGAAGAAAATGGTATTGAAGAAATCGGTTTGAAATTTTCAGATGATTCCATAAGGCGTATGATCCGGGAGTACACCTATGAAGCAGGAGTGCGTAATTTGGAGAGAGAGATCGGCAAAGTTTGTCGAAAGATAGCCCGAACAAAGGCAGAACGCAAGAAATTCCCCATCGAGATCACCGGTCAGGTCGTGGAAAAATACTTGGGTCCACCACAATATTTCATGACAGAAGCTGAAAGAAAAGATGAAGTGGGTGTCGCCACCGGCTTGGCATGGACTGAGAACGGCGGTGAAATCTTATCGATTGAAGTGGCTGTATTGGAAGGAAAGGGCAACTTGCAGATCACCGGTCAAGTAGGGGACGTTATGCAGGAATCTGCACAGGCTGCTTTATCCTATTTAAAATCACGTGCCAAGGTTTTGGGGATAGATGGTGAGGTTTTTGAGCGGATGGATATTCATCTTCACCTCCCGGAAGGTGCCATTCCCAAAGATGGTCCCAGTGCGGGTATCACTCTATGTTCTGCTCTCGTATCTGCTTTCACTGGACGACCGATTTATAAAAACGTGGCCATGACAGGCGAGATCACCTTACGAGGCAGAGTATTAACCATTGGTGGAGCACGGGAAAAAATATTGGCTGCATACAGGGCAGGTATTAAAACAGTTTTGATTCCGGAAAGAAATCTAAAAGACCTGGTTGATGTCCCTAAAACTGCCAGGGATTCCCTCAAAATAATCCCAGTAACTCATATGGATCAAGTCCTTAAAGTGGCTTTATCTCCTTTGGTTACAGTTGAACCACCCAAACCCCGAGCGAGGACAGAAGAACTGGTAGATGGGGATGAAGAATAGTACTCAGACTTATAGTGTGTGAATATTGACCAAGGAAGTTTGGATGCTGAAAGATAAAGTGGTATTGATCACGGGAGCATCATCCGGATTTGGAGAAGATGCAGCTCGTTTATTTGCCAGACGAGGTTGCATAGTTGTGTTGGCTGCACGCAGGGTGGAGCGATTGGAAAGAATTGCTGAAGATATCAAGGAGGAAGGCGGCACAGCCATGGCGGTCAGGTTGGATGTAGTTCATCAGATCCAGATAGACGAAATGGTTGCGACTGTATTGAAAGAATATGGTCGCATTGATATCTTGTTTAATAACGCTGGTTTTGGACGCCTGGATTGGTTGGAAAACCTTGATCCTGGAAAGGATATTGACTCCCAGATCGATGTAAACTTGCGGGGTTTGATCCAGGTGACACGATCTGTATTACCAATCATGGAAAAACAAGGGTCTGGGACAATTATCAATATGTCTTCAGTTGCTGGAAGGGTAGCCGCGCCTTTATATTCGATCTATTCAGCAACCAAATTCGGAGTGAGGGGATTTACTGAAGCCCTCCGAAGAGAAGTGAAACCATTTGGTATCCAGGTATGTGCGATCTATCCAGGAGGAGCAGCCACAGAATTCAGCCAGCACTCTGGAGATTCAAAGTTTAAGCGCAATGTGAAGACTCCAGCCTGGTTGCGGATGACCTCTCCATATGTAGCCAAAAAGGTTGTGGGTCTTGCCACACACCCCCGACGCTTATTAGTGATACCGTGGTGGATGCAACCCGTCATCTGGTTGGATGTACACTTTCCCTGGTTGGTGGATTTGGCAATAAGCGGAATGGTCAGGAAATACCATTAATTTTCTTTGGTAATTTGAACTGATTACTTTGTGAGAACCTGTTCATGCGATAAAAAAATAATGATATTGTAATGTAAGGGACTTCGCGCTATAATTTGATCATCGTAAGGAGTATGAACAATGGCAGAAAAAACTGAACGAAAATATGAACCATTTTATGGAAAGATATCTGAGGATACCCGTCAGCATTTTCGATCTGCACGTGAGGAGTTCCGTAAGAGTATTGAAGGAATACTCCCACCAGAATTTACAGAACATCGCCGTAATGCCTGTAAAGAAATGCTCATGGCATGGCGAAGTATGATCGATGCCTCATTGGATCGGTTGGAACAACCCAAGAAATAAGCCTGGCGAAATAGAAAAACCACTTTGTAAATCGAGGTGTTTTTTTTTTAATTAAAGGTGGAAGCGGCGGAAATTTCTCCGGCTGAATAGAAAAGTCCAAATCAGGACAAACCCCGATGAACCAAGAGTTATAGCTGCAGGAAGGTCTTTTTCAAAAGCGTATAGAAGGATACCTCCCAGGAAAAGTGTTCCAAAAATGATACTACCTGTCAATCGGTTGATTGCTCGTTCCAGGAAGCCTATTTGGTGGCTTATGGTTGGTATCTGTATTATCAGATCTCCGCGTTCTACCTGGTCAAAAATCCTTCCAGCCTGGGATGGGAGGGAAATTATTTCCTTAAATATATTTCCTAATTCACCCAACCAGGTTTGCCAGTTGGAACCAACCTCCTGGGATATCAGCTTGGTAGCATAGGGAGCAAGTTGATCCCATAAATTAAATTCATTATAAAGACCAGTACACATCCCGGATAAAATTGCTACTGATCTTCCCAACAAGAGTAAATTTTGGGGAAGCTGGAATGGCAAATCATACATTAGATCACGAAATTGGCTTGAAAATCGAAACATCTCTGCATGATCCATCTTGCGTAATTCGTTCATGGATTTTCCCCATAGCATCCCAAAAACCTGGGCAGTAGCTCTTTCAATTAGCTTTAGGTCAGCGCTGGCTAATAGTATATCCAGGGTCTGGTAGGAGCGCACAAGACGGCCAGCGTCACGTGTTCCAACACCGATCAAGACCTCGCGAAGTCCGCTCCGCAAATTTTCAGGAACTCTTCCAACCATCCCGAAATCTACAAATGTAATGCGCCAGGCTGGTTTATCATTTTCTGTTGTTCCTGGTAGCGGTGTAATGAACAGGTTTCCGGGATGCGGGTCAGCATGAAAAAACCCATCTTCAAAGATCTGCTTAAGATAGATATTCAATAAAACGCTTGCCACCTCAGACCTGTCAATACCCGCTGCGGTGATGGCAGCATAATCGGTGATCTTTATCGCAAAAACATCTTCAAGTGTAAGCACACGACGGGTAGTATGGCTCCAAACTACCCGCGGCACGTGAATCCGTGGGATTTCTTTAAAGTTTTCAGCAAAGATCTCAGCGTTTCGACCTTCAGCCAGGTAATCAACTTCTTCATGTATAGTATCGGAAAATTCCTGCACCAGAGCAGGTATGTCTGCTCGTTTGGCAACCGGTGGGTATTTTTTCAACCAGAGTCCAACCTGTCGCAAGGCAGTAAGATCCACTTCAATTAGTTGGTCAATGAATGGGCGTTGGATTTTTACGACAACATTACAATAATCCCCCTTTTCATCAGTCACGCATAAACGGGCACGGTGAACCTGGCCGAGAGAAGCAGCAGCTAGTGGATATTCATCAAAAAATTCAAATTTTTCATTCAAAGGTGCACCAAGTTCTGCTTCTGCCTGGTGTTGAATAGCAGAAAAAACTTCTGGAGGAACTTCGTCTTGAAGACCAGACAATTCATCAATTATTTCCTGGGGTAGGACATCCAAACGGGATGATAAAAACTGACCGACCTTGATCATCACCCCACCCATACGTATTGCAAGGTTTCGAAATTGAGAAGCGATTTTACTTAAACGTCTGGAGCGAGTTTGGCGGGTTAAAAACCGGAACCCAATGCGTGCCAGGATTATCTCCCAGAAGATAAAACCCAGCACGGTACGTGTGAAGAAAAACATGATCCGCAAATATCGTACCCGCAATTGTGAAGATTTCATCCAACCTCCAGATATTTATGGTTAATAATTGTATCATCCCGTTAAAAATTAAAGAATCAATGTTTTGTTCGAAATGAAAAAACCTGGATTTTCCAGCCTTAAGTAGATGACTGGTGAGTTGGTTGCATTTTCGGTAATTTCTGTGGAACCATTCCTGGAGGCTCATGCGGACCCAGTTAAGTCTGATATTTGTTAGCCCTAACACGTAGAAATTAATTGCTATTTCCGGCATATTTATTTAATATTTGAGTGCGCTCGATGCTGGAAAAAATAGTTATTTCTAATGGTATCCAAGTTGTCGGACAAAAAATCGGCACACTCCTTAATAGTGTGCCGAGAATCCCTATATCTGGAAATTATACCGCAATGGACACAATCATTCCACATCTGGTGATCCAAAGTGGCGGGGGTGGGGGTTGAACCCACGACCAAGGGCTTATGAGTCCCCTGCTCTACCACTGAGCTACCCCGCCAAATTTAGCCTGTAGATGTTACTATGTGGCTGGTTTTTTGTCAACTTATTTTATTAGAGTGTGTTGAAAAAAACAATAAAAATAATTATTACCAAAACTGTCTGATAATTGTGCTCGCTTGACAAAACCTGCATTTACGATAAAATACAAACCGCAAGCCGAAGTGGCGGAACTGGCAGACGCGCTACGTTCAGGGCGTAGTGAGGGTTTCCTCGTGAGGGTTCAAATCCCTCCTCCGGCATTCAAACTCGTAGAAATGCGGGTTTGTTTTTTTTGAGATAAAATTATAACGCGTTGACGATTTATCGTCTTAGCAGGTATAATCAAGATGTTAAGCAAACGGAGGCTTATTTATGGGAACTTATATCAGTATAGCAATGATCATTGTTTCGATCGCATTGGTGATCAGTATTGTCTTACAAAGTAAAGGCGCTGGTCTGGGCGGTTTTACTGGAGTTGATACAGGTGGCGTGTTTACAGCTCGACGTGGTATTGAAAAAACATTATTCTGGGTAACATTAGTTCTCAGCATTGTTTTCTTTGTTTTAGCGATCTCTGCCGTCATAATTGCCGCACATCTTTAATCATTCAATGAAGGACAGGAAAGGCCACTTCCTGAAAGTTTATATATCCCGGTAAAAGCCTTTCTTTATTTACCATTCTACTCAATGAAAAAATTACGTTGGCAGATATTAATTGTCATATTAACATTGGTGGTTGTCGGAGTCTTACTAATTAAACAACAACCGACCTCAATTGTGATTCTGCCACAACCGGCAAGTGGGGGAATCTACACTGAAGGTATGGTCGGAAATTTCGGTCGTTTGAATCCACTATTTGATCTTAATAACCTGGCAGATAGAGACATCGACAAGTTAATATTTAGCGGATTAATTTCCTTTGATCCTGAGGGGATTCCACAACCAGATCTTGCAGAATCCTGGGGAGTATCGTTGGATGGAACCATCTACAATGTTACCATCCGGCCTCAGGCTATCTGGCACGATGGCGAGCCGATAACGAGTGCTGATGTTCTTTTTACGCTGAGTTTATTGCGGAGTGAGATCACAGCATTTCCAGAAGATGTTCGTTCTATGTGGAATCAGGTAACTGTTACTTCCCTGGATGAAAAGACATTACGCTTTGAGTTACCTGAACCATTTGCTCCTTTCATGGATTATTTGAATTTTGAAATTTTACCCAAGCATTTACTTGAAGCAATACCACTAGAACAATTAATGACTGCTGATTTTAATTTGCATCCAATTGGAAGTGGACCTTATCAATTTGATTCTTTAATGACGGATGCTGGTGAGATCATTGGTGTGGTTTTAAAGATCTTTCCTGATTATTACGGCCAAATTCCATATATCGAGCAAATTGCCTTTCAATATTTCCCAAATTCCCAATCTGCGTTGGAAGCTTATCAACAAGGCGAAGTGACTGGTATAAACAGGATCCCACTTGAAATCTTGGGAAGCGCTTTGGCTGAACCAAATTTAGCAATATATAGCAGTCGATTACCTGAATTAAGTATGGTATTTTTTAATCTTAAGAATCCAGATATTGTTTTCTTGCAAGACAAGGAAATACGCACGGCATTAATGTTGGGGTTGAATCGACAGTGGATGATTGACCACATATTTAATGGACAGGCTATTATTGCAAACAGCCCTATTCTGCCTGGAAATTGGGCTTATTATGAGGGCGTTGAAAAACATGATTTCGATCTAGCGGGAGCTGTCTCCATTCTGGATAATTTGGGCTACAAGCCAGCGATGGATGGAAGTGGCATATTGGAGAAAGACGGTATTTCATTATCTTTCACATTACTTTATCCAAATGATAGTGAACATGCTTCCATCGCAGAGGTTATTCAGAGTAATTGGCAAAATCTGGGGATTAAAGTTGAACTCCAGGCAGTTTCTTACGATGAACTAATAAATGATTATATTGTTCCAAGGAAATTTCAAGCCGCCCTGGTCGATTTGGATTTCAGTAATACTCATGATCCAGATCCATATCCTTTTTGGCATCAGGCAGAAGCAACCGGTGGTCAAAATTATTCCCAATGGGATAACAGAAGTGCCAGTGAATATATTGAGCAAGCCAGGGTAATAGTAGATACCCCCTTTAGGATTAAGTTATATCGGAATTTTCAGATACTGTTTTCAAGGGAACTTCCTGCTTTGCCTCTTTATTATCCGGTATTTACTTTTGGGGTTGATACCCAGGTATCCGGAATTCAGATTTCTTATTTATCTGCGATTAGTGATCGTTTTTATGGCATCAAGGATTGGTACCTCGTCACTCGACGTACCCTTGAAAATGTTCAAACTGGCACCGAACAACCCTGATAATGAAAAATTTTGAATAACAGAAAATATGATCTTAATTATTTTATAGGTGCTCCAAAATCCAGAGGAGTTCTCTTAATTTATTGAACTGTTTTGGGAATTAATCTGGGCTTAAAAAATATATCAATTTTCTCTGAATCGATTTATTGGTTTCTATAAGGAAATCTGTGAAAAAGTATTAGAAGAAAGAATTCTAGGAGATTTAAATGACAGATCAACGTACTTCTGCATTGAAATATGCAGGTTCAAACAAAGAACAATTCTTAAACTCATTAAAAGATATATTAACCATTCCTTCTATATCAACAGATCCAACTAAGGTTGGAGATATGCAGCATGCAGCTGAATGGGTTGCCACGCAATTAATATCCCTGGGGATGCAAAGGGTAAATTTGTATCCGACAGCCAAGTATCCAATTGTTTATGGAGAATGGAAAACATCTAAGAAAATGCCAACAGTTCTCATCTATGGACATTATGATGTTCAACCCGTGGATCCTTTGGAACTTTGGAAAAGCCAACCATTCGAACCGGAAAAACGAGGGGAAGATTTGTACGCACGTGGCGCCTCGGATATGAAAGGGCAGATTGTTGCGGTTATCAAAGCCATTGAAGCGATCGTTAAGACGGGTGGCTTACCAGTCAATGTGAAGTGGATCATTGAAGGCGAAGAAGAGATCGGATCCCCCAACCTTGAGTCTTTTATCTCTGACCATAAAGCTTTGTTGACTTGCGATTTTGCATTAAATACAGACAGTGGCATGCTTGGGGCTGATGGGCCAAGCATTACTTATGCGTTACGTGGTTTGGCTTACTTTGAATTAAAAATATTTGGACCGGCCACAGATTTACACTCGGGAATTTACGGCGGTGTGGTACATAATCCTGCCAATGCGCTTGCAGAATTGATTGCAGGAATGCACGATAAGCAGGGTCGAATTACTCTCCCCGGCTTTTATGATACTGTTCTTGATCTGAGTGAAGAGGAACGTGCTGAATTGGCAAGATTGCCACTTACAGATAAACATTACCTTGATCAAACAGGAGTTCCCGCACTGACTGGTGAGCTGGACTATACGCCTGTTGAACAAGCAAGCGCTCGTCCTACTTTGGATGTCAATGGGTTGCTTTCTGGGTTTACAGGAGTGGGTTCGAAGACGATCATTCCGGCATGGGCTATGGCAAAAATTTCCATGCGTCTCGTTCCAAAACAAGATCCAAAAGAGGTGCACAAGCAATTGATACAGTACCTGGAAGCAAATTCTCCCAAGAATATCCGCTGGGAGTTGACTGCTATGGCAGGAGGAAGGGCATCTATTTCCAGTAGAAATTCAGCTGGTGTAATTGCCCTAGAAAAAGCTTTGGAAGCTTCTTGGGGTATCACCCCATTCTTTAAACGTGAGGGAGGAAGTATCCCTGTTGTAACGCATATGCAGGAACACCTGGGGGTGGATTCAGTACTAACAGGGTTTGGGCTTCCGGATGATAATCTTCATGCTCCAAATGAAAAAATCCACCTTCCCACCTGGTACAAAGGGATCAATGCTCTAATACATTTCTTTATTAACCTTGCTGATTAGGTTGAGAGGAATCAAAATAATATATACCGCCGATTCACTGGCGGATAAGTGGTATGGTGAAAAATGGAAGATCAATTAATTACATATGGTGGTCAGGCAGTAATCGAAGGGGTGATGATGAGAGGTCGTACCTCATTGGCGATAGCAATGCGTGACCCATCTGGTCAAATAATTACACATACTGAAGAGCTGGGTGGCATATATAAAAGCCCTCTAGCAAAAATTCCTTTTTTAAGAGGTTTGATCTTACTTTGGGATGCATTGGGATTGGGTATGAAAGCATTAACTATTTCAGCTAATACCCAAACGGGTGAGGATGAAAAAATTGAAGGTCCAATGTTGTATTTAACCTTAGGATTCTCAATTATTATCGGTTTGACATTGTTCCTCCTTGTGCCAGCGGGTATCGGGTATCTATCAGAACAATTCCTAAAATTGACCACCTGGCTTGGAAACCTGATTGAAGGCCTGGTCAGATTACTTTTCTTGATAGTGTATATCTGGGCTGTGGGATTCATGCCGGATATCCGCAGGGTCTTTGGATATCATGGGGCAGAACATAAAACAATTAATGCCTTTGAAGCTGGATCTGAACTCAATCCAGAAAAAGTCTCAGCTTATTCTCTTCAACATCCTCGTTGTGGAACAGCATTTTTACTCACAGTTGCATTGTTTTCAGTTTTGGTCTTCGCTCTTTTGGGTCCTTTATCATCCTTGTGGTGGCGGATGGGCAGCAGAATCCTCCTGATTCCAGTAATTGCTGGAATTTCTTACGAGTATATCCGTTGGACTTCCAGGCATCTTGATTCATCTTTCGTTCGGGCCTTGATTAGACCCAATCTCGCACTCCAGATGTTAACAACTAGAGAACCGGATCTGAAGATGTTGGAAGTTGCGATCACCGCTTTTCAAACCATGCGCCAGGCTGAAGAAATTGGAAAACTTCAACAAAATAATTAATCTTCCCAATCACTTGGATAATAAACATGTGCTAAATTAAGAGAGCCTACAATGGAATGGAAATTATAGTAACAACAAATAATTGCGCATAGCCATTATTGGAAAAATGTTTACCGATCGACAAGAATTACTAATGTTAATTTGGGGGATAGATCATCCCGTAAATCCATCACTCATAATGAAGATTAAATAATGTTATATTATTAATCGCGATGATAATATTGAAGAAAGGTATTTGATGAAAACAATTAAGAAAAGAACAAAGCGACCCATCATAATCTCAATCTTCATATTCTTGTGTTTAATTGGATTGCCGATAATATATTACGCAGGACGACCTTTGCCTATTCCGCAACGAAAACAGTTATTTGATGGGGTCATTTATTATCGTCGATTTCACTTGAAACCAAGGCTCCTGATCGCTCATATTATCACTGTGGACTTGAATACTCCAGGACTGGAATTCCTGATCACGCCAGGAGATCCAGATGCAGAATTCCCATTAACAGCAAGAACAACATCTGAATTTGCAAAACAATTTGATCTTCAAGTTGCAATTAATGGGGATGGGTTTACACCATGGTATTCAAACAGTATTCTTAGTTATTATCCCCATCCGGGAGATGGAGTGGTTCCCAATGGAAATGCAATTTCTCAAGGAGTAATGTATCATGGTGGTTCAAATCAACCAACTTTCTATATTACCGCCAGCAATCATGTAAGTTTTACCCTTCCTGGAGATGAAAGGACTTATAACGCAATATCAGGAGATCGTATGATAGTTATCAATAAAGAGGTGGTACCAGGGTTGGATGATGTGGTACCTGCACCTAGAACAGCGATAGGAATAGATGGAGCGGGGAGCAAGTTGGTGATCGTAGTTGTGGATGGACGCCAATTTTTATATAGTCAGGGTGCCACAATGTCGGAATTAGCTGAGATATTAATTTTATATGGTGCCAGTACAGCCATGAATCTGGATGGTGGTGGATCCTCCACACTCGTCGTGGAAAGTGAATTGGGTGTGAAGGTAATGAATTCACCCATCGATAGAAATATTCCGGGCTTTGAACGAGCAGTTGGTAACCATTTGGGAATAAAAATTCCATAGATCAATTCAATAGAGATTTGGATAAATGATCTGTCTGGTAAAAAAAGATCAAAAAAATATCCCGCTTGGTTATTCAACCAACGGGATATTATTTTCTGGAAATAGTACTAATATATTGGTTCGAATCGGGCTGTGAAATGACGTAGAAGTGGTGGAGCATAAATAAATTTATAACCGTGGATTGTTCCAGCTCGTTCTTTTATTGATGCAAAGGATTCGATAATAAAATCCATATGGCTTTGTGTGTAGGTTCGGCGGGGAATTGCCAGTCGCATCAATTCAAGCTTGGGGTAGATCATCTCACCAGTATCTGGGTCAGGGTGGGCGAACATTACAGAGCCGATCTCACAGCCACGAATAGCGCCCTCTCGGAAAAGCTCAACTGATAATGCCTGACCTGGAAATTCACCTTGTGGAATATGGGGTAATACACTGGCAGCATCAACATAAACAGCATGACCTCCAACTGGTTGGATTGTAGGGATTCCGCAATTATTTATCCCCTCTGCAAGATAGGCTGTCTGTCCCAAACGGTATTCCAGGTAATCTTCTTCCAATCCTTCGTATAAACCAATAGCCATGGCATCAAGATCTCTACCGGCCAAACCACCATAGGTTGGGAAACCTTCACGGAGTATCAATTCGTTCTTGATGTTTTGAAAAATTGCGGCATCATTCAAGCACAATAAACCACCGATATTTACGATAGCATCTTTCTTGGCAGACATGGTCATACCATCCGCAAGAGCGAATATTTTTTTTGCAATCTCAAGTACCGAGTTATCCTGGAAACCGGGTTCACGCAATTTAATGAAGAATGCATTTTCTGCATATCGTGCTGCATCAATGAAAAATGGTATATTATATTCATGGTAGGTATCAGAGACAGCCTTGATATTATTCAGCGAAATGGGCTGACCTCCACCTGCATTGTTGGTGATTGTTAGCATTCCGAAGGGGATATTCTCAGCACCCGTTTTAAGAATGAAATCCTTTAGTTTGGCAATATCCATATTGCCTTTGAATGGATGTCGATTGGCAGGATCATATGCTTCATCGATCACCAGGTTTATGGGTTGACCGCCACGAGCACGAATATTTGCATCAGTCGTATCAAAATGCATATTGGAAGGAATAGATTGACCGGGTTTCACCATCACTGCTGAGAGAATATTCTCCGCAGCGCGACCCTGGTGAGTAGGCACAAAATAATTAAAACCAAATATTTCTTGTACCGCCTTCTCCAATCTAAAAAAAGAGCGTGCACCCGCATAGGACTCGTCACCAGAAAGCATGGCAGCCCATTGTTGGTGGCTCATGGCTCCAGTCCCAGAATCTGTAAGAAAGTCTATAAATATGTCTTGCGCTTTTAGAGAAAATACGTTATATCCAGCTTCTTTAAGGGCGATTTCCCGCGCTTCAGAGGATATATACCGAATTGGCTCAACCATTTTAATGCGGAAGGGTTCGGGTGGGTATGCAGCCATATTTTCTCCTTAATAAAAATAAAATTATTATAAGCATAGTTTAACATGGAAATCAAGCGATATAATCATATTCAATGAATAATACAAGAATTCGTTTTCTGGCAGGGTCTCTGTTATGTTTTTTGAGTTTGATTGTTTTGATTTGGACAGAATGGCCAATCAAGTCAAAATCCAGAGATATTATTTTTCAATCTGGTGAATTGAAAATTTTACTCCCATCTAATGCTGAATCAGGGGGAACAATGGATGCCGAAAATTCGGATAAAACTTTGGCGTTTCGAAATGCGAGAATGGTATCTCTGGAGTGGACACCAATTATTAGAATCGGTGACTTTTCTCGAGTAACACTTAGGTTTTCCAAATACAATATCCCTCTCACAGATAGTTTCGAACATGAAAGTATGGAACCCGAAGAATCACAAAGTTTTGTAAACATATTCGATGTTTGTAATGTCAACTCTGAAGCCAGAATTGAATTATCCGGTTTTTATTTAGATCCTGCTGGGATATCTGGGCAAGTACTTTCTGAGGATCAGGATATTGTATATATATGGAAAATATCTCCAGCAAAAGAAGGTTATTATGATGGTGTTGCCTGGCTATATTTACAATTATTTCCAATTGATGAGGGCAAATTAATTGAACAAGCTGTTTCAGCACAATCAATCGACATTAAAGTGGTATCAATTCTTGGATTAAAAAGTAATTATTGGCGGGTAATTGGTGTTTTAGGGGTAATTATTGGTATTTATTTACAAAAAGAACGTATTAATTGGTTATTTTCTGATGTAAACCGAATAATAAATATTAAATGAAGGAAAAAATATTAAGAATTCATCAATTTTCAAATAATTAGATAAATATTTACGATTTCAGATTTCAAATAGTGTAAATAATCACAAATAATATAATATTATGACAAAAGTCACTGTAAATACTGATTTGAGTTAGTGCTAAAGTGAACTTTTTCATGGTAGAATTCGCCAGTTGTGCACTGAGGAAAGGAAAAATCTACAAATTGGAGTGCTTATGCAAAATGAATGGTTGTATATTGGTTTATTCATAGTGATCGGAGTTATTGTACCGATCGTGCCTCTTATTGCATCTCATTTCCTGGCTCCTCATAAACCTAATCCAATAAAACAAAGCACATATGAATGTGGTATTGAGACCGTAGGCGAGAGCTGGGTCCAATTCAAATCCCAATATTATATTTTTGCACTTGTTTTCTTGGTTTTTGATGTGGAAACAGTCTTTTTATTCCCATGGGCATTAGCTATGGGGAACCTTCCATTGTTTGCAGTTATCGAAGGAATAATTTTTATTCTCATTTTATTGGCCGGACTTACATTCACCTGGCGTAAAGGTCTGCTGGAATGGGCTTAGCATAAAATAAATTTATTAAAGGCTGACAGGTACATCCCTTTCAGCCTTTTATTTATTGCAAGGAGTTATCTTATGACATTTTGGAATGATCCTATCAACTTTATAGCTGGTTGGTTGCGCAGTGTTTTTACGGATTGGGGGTTGACTGATGGACCTGCAAATGTAATTACATCTCTAATCGGTATAGTTGTTATGATCCTGTTTGCAATGCTGATCGCTATTGCCCTGGTATGGGTTGAGCGGAAAGTTGTCGCACGCTTCCAGGATAGGTTGGGACCAAATCGGATCGGCCCTTTTGGAATTTTTCAACCATTTGCTGATATCGTTAAACTCATTATTAAGGAAGATATCACGCCTGCAGGAGCTGACAAGGCAGTTTTCAATATGGCACCGGTAATGTCATTAGCAAGTGTTATTTTGATCTGGGCAATTGTCCCTTTGGCATCAAAGATCTATGGTGTGGATATCAATGTTGGAGTTCTTTATCTTGTAGCTGTGGGATCGTTTGGAACTCTATCTGTAATTATGGCCGGATGGGCATCCAATAATAAATATGCACTGATCGGTGCTTTCCGGATGGTGGCAACGATGATCTCCTATGAGATCCCAATGGTTGTGGCATTACTGATACCGACCATCATTGCAGGCACAATGAGCGTTAAAGGAATAACCGAAGCCCAAAGTAATTTATGGTTTGTTGTACTCTCACCTCTTGGTTTGCTTCTTTTTATGATCAGTGCAATTGCAGAGCTGGGGCGCTCTCCCTTTGATTTAAACGAAGCAGAATCTGAAATTGTGGCAGGTTTTCATATCGAATATACGGGCATGAAATTTGGTTTATTTTACGCGGGTGAGTTGTTACACGCTTTTACATTTGGTGGATTTATGGCTGTTCTTTTCTTTGGTGGTTATGGCGGTTTCTTCGGATTGGAAAAACTTTCAGCTTTCACCTGGCTATCCAATCCTTTTATCGAATTGGTTGTTTTCCTTGTCAAAGCGTTGATTGGATATTGGATCATTATGTGGGTCAAATATTCCATGCCCCGTATTCGGATCGATCATATGCTAACCTTCAATTGGAAATTTTTGACACCTTTGGCATTCGTTCTGCTCATGGTGACAGCTTTGTTTGATAAAATCCTGGCTCCAACTCAATTTTATGTTCTGGGAATGTTCTTTAGCAACATTAGTCTCGCCTGGATTGTGATTGAAATATTGCGAAGAATTTCAAAACGGGAACGCATTGAACATGAAAGAAACGCTGAACCTGTCATCCAGGTAGCGCATCCTTAAATGAGGAGTAAGTTGAAATGACTCCTGATCAAATCATTTTTCTGCTTTGTGCGGCTTTGATTGTTAGCTCAGCCTTGATGGTTGTTACAACCCGTAATTTAGTTCATGCAGCTCTCTGGCTGGTAGCAGCTTTATTTGGTGTGGCAATATTATTTGGCTTATTGCAGGCAGGCTTCCTTGCGTTGGTGCAAGTAGTCATTTACATCGGCGCAATTGCGGTTTTATTCATCTTTGCTGTCATGTTGACACGGCGCGAGATGAGAGATAAAGGTCCGCAAGTTAATCAAAATTGGGGGATTGGAGCTGTGTTGGCATTGTTAACCTTTGGTGGTCTTGCTTACATCTTATCAAGTTGGGATGGCTTTTCTAGCACGGCAAAAGCCATCCCTTTAGGGACGGATTCTCTGATGATGTTAGGGAAAGCATTGGTATCTCCCGATGCGTTTGTTCTACCCTTTGAAGTTGCATCTATACTTCTATTGGCTGCTTTAGTAGGTGCAGTTTTTATCGCATCAGCGAGTAAGGATTAGGAGGCAGGTGTGAGTATTCCAATTTCGTGGTACCTGATCTTATCAGCAGCACTTTTTAGTATCGGCTTATTTGGTGTTTTGGCTCGTAAAAACGCTATTGCCATTCTACTTGGAATAGAATTGATGCTGAATGCAGTTAATATCAATCTGGTAGCCTTTTGGCGCTATGGCAAGGGTTCCATTGCAGGTCAGGTATTTGCCATTATTGTATTTGCTGTGGCAGCAGCTGAAGTCGCTGTTGGTCTGGCTTTAATCATCTCAGTTTATCGTCGCCGCTCTACAGTGATAGCCGATGATCTCGATTTATTAAAATGGTAGGAGAACGTTATGTCGTCTGAATCAATCATATGGCTTATCCCACTTCCACCTCTGTTGGCGTTTTTTTTGATCATTCTTTTTACAAATAAAAGTAAAGTGCTAAGTCATAGTGTTGCCATAGGAGCTGCTGCACTTTCATGGTTTGGTGGAATGGTGGTTTTCTTCCGGGCTGTAGGTGTAGAACATTTCGGAAAAGATGTCTTTCACTCATCAATTAACTGGATTCCAACCGGAGATACCTGGCTAAAGATAGGTGTGTTAATTGATCCTCTGTCAGCAGTCTCGCTCTTTTTTGCGGCTTGGACTATTTTGATGATCTTTATTTATAGTGTTGGATATCAAAATTTTGGTCAACCAAAGGGTGATCATGATCTACCTGGTCTGCCACCCCATGGAGCGACTATAGAAGACGAGAATGGGCACAAACATACAGTCCCATCCATCGAACCTATGTACTCCAGATTTTTTGCCTTCATTGGATTGTTTGCATTTGGTATGTATACCCTGATAGTTTCAGACAACCTGCTGACGATGTTTGTCGGTTGGGAGGTCATGGGTCTTTGTTCTTATTTATTGATTGGATTCTGGTATGGAAAACCTTCCGCCAGGAATGCCGCCATCAAAGCATTTATGACAACCAGAATAGGTGATGTATTTATGCTCTTAGGCATTTCCTTCCTTTATTGGGCAACCGGAACTCTTTCCTTTCGTGAAATATTTGCGGAACATACACTTTCTGTATTAGCTTCAACTTCAACACCAATTTTTGGTTTGTCTGCAGCAGGTTTAATTGGATTGCTACTTTTTATTGGCACAGTAGGAAAATCAGCTCAATGGCCTTTGCATGTATGGTTGCCGGATGCAATGGAAGGCCCCACACCTGTCTCAGCAATGATCCATGCAGCTACGATGGTTTCGGCGGGTGTTTTTGTTGCAATCCGTATGTTCCCACTGATAACAGCAGACTCCACGGGTCATGGTTTGACTACAACCATGAGCATTATTGCATTTACAGGGGCTTTCACAGCCATATTTTCAGCTACTATTGCAGTTGCTCAAAATGATATCAAGCGTGTCCTGGCCTATTCGACCATTTCCCAGCTTGGCTTTATGATAGCTGCGTTGGGGGTAGGAGCTTATGTAGCTGCAATATTTCACTTGATAACACACGCCTTTTTCAAGGCATTGCTTTTCCTCGGTTCTGGATCTGTAATACATGGCATGGAACATGGCATTCTTCATACAGGCGACCACTCCATTGATGCACAAGATATGTTCAACATGGGAGGATTAAGGAAGAAAATGCCGATCACATTCTGGACTTTTCTGATCGGTGGATTTGCATTATCAGGCTTCCCGATTTTAACTGCTGGTTTCTGGTCGAAAGATGAGATACTGGCAGATGCATTTGCCAATGGTCATATGACAGTTTTTATCACTCTTGCTGTTGCTGCTTTTCTAACAGCTTTTTATACGATGCGCCAGATCACGCTTACCTTTCTCGGTGAAGCTCGCACAAAATCTGCAGAACATGCACAGGAAACAACATGGACAATGACAATGCCTCTGGTCATTCTTTCCATATTTGCGATTAGCTTAGGTTGGGTTGGCATACCGGAAAAATTCCCGTTATTGGGGGGTATTTTACCGAATTGGTTTCACGATTTCGTGGGCGGCACACTGGCACATCACCCGGAGGTTATCGAGTTTAATCTCTTGCCATTGGTGACATCTTTAGTAGTCGCATTGGGAGGTTTGTTGACTGGGTGGCTGGTATACCGAAATGTTAAATCTGTGAAAGAAGACAAGCTGCAATTCAAGTTGCTCAAAAATAAATATTACTTTGATGAGATCTATGACTTCTTGTTTGTAAAACCTGCTTATTGGTTTGCAGAGACATTTGCTTTTAAATTCATAGACCAGACAATTATTGATGGTTTTCTTAACCGAGTTGGAGGGTTTGCTGCAGGGATTGGGCATGCTTTCAGGCAATATTTTGATGCACCTGTCGTGAACGGTTTTGGTGATATGGTCGGAGAAGGTGCCAAGAAGGTAGGTAAGACCTTGGCACCAATTATTCAAAGAGGACGTATCCAGTACTACATGCTTGCTTCGCTCATTGTGGCACTAATCGTTGCAGTTCTTTATTATTTCCTGCTGGTATAAAGCGACTTGGAGAGATTGATGGACTTCATTAGTAATCATATGCTGACAACCATCCTGTTGTTTCCTGTCCTGGCTGCGTTAATAATCCTGTTTCTTCCCAAAGAAGAAGTAAAAGTGATCAGATGGGCATCTCTTCTTGCCAGTCTGATACCGCTAGCACTTTCGATTTGGTTATGGATACGGTTTGATGCGAATGCAACCGGTTTTCAATTTATTGAACAGTATCCCTGGTATCAGGCAATTAATTCATCGTTCTTTGTTGGAGTGGATGGATTGTCATTGACCATGGTGCTTTTAACAACAATTTTGACACCGATCTCAATTTTGGCATCCTTTAAAATTGAAGATCGCGTCAAGGCATTTATGATGCTCTTCCTTATGTTGGAAACAGGTATGCTGGGAGTATTTCTCTCCCTGGATTTACTGATATTCTTTGTATTTTGGGAAATTGGTTTGATTCCAATGTATTTCCTGATCAATCAATGGGGAAGTGCAAATCGAAATTATGCCTCGCTCAAATTCATTATTTATACTATGGCGGGATCATTGGGTCTTCTACTGGCGATCCAGATGATAGGTGTCAGTTTTGGAACTTACAATTTGCCAGATTTATTCAATCTTTGGCCATTAGCTTCAGAACTAAAGAATATTCCGCTTGGGTTGCCAATTGAGACTGTTAAAGCAGTTGCTTTTTGGGCTTTTGTAATAGCTTTTGCCATAAAAGTACCTGTTTGGCCATTTCATACATGGTTGCCAGATGCCCATACCGAAGCCCCGACAGCAGGATCTATGATCCTGGCTGGAGTTCTCTTAAAACTTGGAGCTTATGGCTTTTTACGACTGGTACTACCACTCTATCCAGTTCAAGCACAACATTATGCAGGAGTCCTGGCATTCCTGGCGGTGATGGCGATTGTTTTTGGAGCCTTTTCAGCTTACGGGCAAAAAGATTTCAAACGTCTCGTCGCATATTCATCGATAAATCATATGGGATTTGTTTTGCTGGGGATTGCAGCTGCTGCAAAAGCAATGGGCACTTTGAATTCAACGATTGCTCTGAACGGGGCAATTCTACAGATGTTTAATCACGGTTTGTCAGCTGCCGGGATGTTCTTCCTTGTCGGCGTTGTATACGAAAGAACTCATACGCGCAGTTTGGATGAACTGGGTGGTTTATTCCCGTTAGCTCCAATGTATGGCGGTAACCTTATTTTCGTTTCTATGGCATCACTTGGGTTACCAGGTTTAAATGGTTTTATTTCAGAATTCCTGGTTGTCCGAGGGGCTTTCCCGGTGTTGACAGTTTACACAGCCATCTCGATGATAGGCTTGTTATTTACAGGTGCTTACATTCTAAAAGGTATTAAGAATGTGTTACAAGGTCCTTTGAATGAGCACTGGATCGGGCATATGACGGAAATTAACACCCGGGAGATAATTGTCATGGTTCCGCTCATGGTTCTGATTCTGGTAATTGGCATTTGGCCGGCATGGATACTTGAGGTCATCAATAAAGCCGTAATCATGCTGTTTTAATTGAGGTGAACAATGCAATTTCCTTTATTGAGTTTCATCGTTTTTACCCCGCTGGTAGCCGCCCTTCTCCTTCTTTTGATCAAACCTGAGCGGAAGACTGAGGTAAGAGTTGCAGCCCTAGCTACTGCAGTTTTTGAATTGGTTCTATCTGTTTGGGTTTATTTCTCTTATGACAAGTTGGCTGCAGGTTACCAATTCATAGAAAAACATAATTGGATGCCTTCCCTGGGGATAGGCTATCATGTAGGCGTCGATGGATTAAGCGCTCCGCTGGTGCTGCTCACAGGCATTGTTATGGTCACAGGTGTTTTAATATCGTGGGGGATTGAAGATAGACCACGCGAGTTCTTTTCCTTTTTATTCATCCTCGCCAGCGGTGTTTTTGGTGTATTTGTTGCGTTGGATCTATTCCAATTATTCTTCTTCTATGAAATAGCTGTTTTCCCGATGTACCTTCTTATAGCAATATGGGGTTGGATCAAGACTCGTGAATATGCAGCAATGAAATTAACACTCTACTTGTTCATTGGTTCGGTTGTCTCCTTGGTTGGTGCACTGGTCATGTACTGGAAAAGTGGAGCTCATACTTTTGATATGTTGGTATTGCAGCAGGTAAATTTTCCAGCTCAATTTCAAATTCTTTGGTTCCCATTCGTATTCCTTGGTTTTGCAGTTTTAGGAGGAATTTTCCCATTTCACAACTGGTCGCCGGATGGTCATGTAGCTGCTCCAACTGCAGTATCCATGTTTCATGCAGGTGTATTGATGAAATTAGGTGCATTTGCTGCTCTTAGGGTTGGTATTATGCTTTTACCCCTTGGTGCCAGACATTGGTCAGGTTGGATCATGGGATTGGCTCTTATCAACATTGTTTATGGCGCTTTTATTGCCATGGTTCAGACTGACTTGAAGTATGTTGTCGGTTTCTCCTCTGTCTCACACATGGGATTGGTTATGCTTGGCTTTTCAACTCTGACTGAGCAAGGCCTGATTGGAGCCGGAGTACAGATGTTCTCACACGGTGTCATGACAGCTCTACTCTTTGCAGCTGTTGGAATGGTTTATGACCGGGCGCATACGCGTGAGATTTCCAAACTTGGGGGTATGGTTAAACCATTACCTTGGGTTGCATTGGCATTTATTGTTGCTGGGTTGGTATCAATGGGCATGCCGGGTTTTTCGGGTTTCGTTGCTGAATTCCCAATATTCATGGGTACCTGGCAGGTGAAACCATGGGTTGCTATCATTGCATCAATTTCCATTATTATCACTGCTTCGTATATCATGTTGGTTATTCGAAGAACCTTCTTCGGAGAAGTTCCCGCTGAATTGGAAGGTCATATTAGACCTGTTTCGCCATTGGATAAAGTCGCTCTTGTTTTCCTTAGCTCGATCATGATTGGGATTGGAATATTTCCTTCAATAATGGTCCCATGGGTGCAAAGTGGCGTACAAAACGTACTAAATCTCCTGGGAGGTGCATAATTGTCCGGGAATATGATGGCAATTTTACCTGAGATCCTTTTACTGATTCTTGGATTATTGATTCTTATTATTGATCCTTTTTGGAAAGAAAGTGAACGAAGAGTTAACCTTGGTTGGTTGACCGCTGGTGGACTTGCCGTCTTGGCGGTGGTTAGTATATTAATAGCCCGACCAGGGGAGGCTCAACTTGCCTTCGGCGGTATGATTCGTTATGACTGGCTGGGTTTCTCCTTTAAATTATTTTTTATTTTCAGTGCAGCTATTACGGCTATGTTCTTGATGGATATTGAGCATGTAGGTCGTCGTGCTGAAGCATATTTGCTTTTGATTGCTTCAACGATTGGTATGACATTGATGGCAACAGCAGCAGACCTTGTGATGCTTTATCTTTCAATTGAAACTACCTCCATCCCTCTTTATATCCTGGCAGGTTTCTTAAGAGATGATGACCGTTCTGTGGAAGCTGGTTTTAAATATCTGTTGTTCGGGGCTTTGACATCCACAATTTTATTATATGGCTTTAGTTTATTGTTTGGTCTTACCGGGGAAACAAGTTTATACGCTCTTGCAGGCTTATTTGCAGCATTCAATCCTTTGGTTTTTGGTGTATTAATTCTGGTACTGATTGGATTAGCTTTCAAAGTATCTTTGGTTCCATTCCATTTTTGGGCTCCGGATGTGTATGAAGGTGCACCTACACCAGTAGCAGGATTTTTATCAACAGCTTCAAAAGCAGCAGGTTTCGTAGTTATTCTGCGATTATTTGTGATTGTTTTTCCAGAGATTGCTGATAATTGGTCCCTGATCCTGGCAATCCTGGCAACATTGACCATGACCTTGGGCAATTTATTAGCTTTGGCACAGAAAAATATCAAACGCATGCTGGCTTATTCATCAATTGCCCATGCAGGTTATGCCATGATAGGTGTAGTTGCATTTTCAAAATTGGGTGTGACCGGAACAGCCTTTTACTTGATGGCCTATATATTAACTAATCTCGCAGCTTTTGGAGCTGTCGCAGTGGTAGGACGAGTAACAGGTTCAGATGAAATGAAGGCATACTTTGGATTACATCGCCGGGCGCCTGGTTTGGCATTGGTAATGCTGGTAGCTTTCTTGTCACTTGCAGGGATGCCTCCCTTTGGTGGTTTTGTCGCAAAAATTTTTGTATTCAGCGCTGCAATTGAACAAGGTTGGATTTGGCTCGCAGTTGTGGGTGTACTAAACTCGATCGTAGGTCTTTTCTATTACCTCACGGTATTAAAGTATGTCTATTTGTATCGAATGGAAGGAGAAGAAGAAGAAAAGCACTCGATTATTTTATCCCATCCATATGCCATTGCATTAACAGTGCTAACAGTAGGAATCGTATTGATCGGCGCTTTCTTCGGTCCATGGTATGAAATTGCCAATAGTGCAGCAATAAACTTATTTTAATTGACGAACCTAAAACCGGTATGTTATAATCCGCAACCATGAAACCGGATGATATTCATAAAAATAATACCCGGCAACACATCCTTAATCTGACTTTGGCAGGTGTGGCAGGATTGGCTGGGGTTATAACTTTGCTGATCGTCTTGTTGTCATTGTTTGCTGGTATTTGGCTGGATAACAAGTTAGATACGGATCATAAGTTCACCATCGGTTTAATTCTTGGCAGTGTACCACTTACTCTTATCATTATGTTCTATTTTGTAAGGTCTGCAACAGCAAGGATTAAACCTTCGACAACAAAAAAACCTTTTGAGGAGGAAGTCAATAGTGGAAAAACCCCCTAAGAAGAAATGGTGGCGTTGGGGTGTGAATCGCTGGTTTATCCTGCTATTTATTATTGGTAGTGTGGTAACAGCATATACACTAGGTATTAAACCTGTACAACCTCACATTCAACTTCCAGCAGAAAAATTATCCTGTACTCCTATTTTAGAACTGCCAGCTCCTTTTGGAGACAATCCTCCAGCGCACTGTCTGAGTGAAGGTGGAGGTGTGCATGCCACCACAACACCTGTGACAGGATTGTACTTGACGAACACATTGGTAGCTATGTTAATTGCAGATGCAATTCTTTTATTGCTCGGGTTTGGTTATTATCGATTTTCAAAAACCGGATCATTGATCCCAAGAGGATTTTCAGGAGGATTGGAAGCCTTATTGGAAGTCATCTACAATTTAACCCAGACAACGGCAGGAAAGTGGACAAAAGTAGTATTTCCCTGGTTTGCAACGATAACTTTGCTTGTGTTGACAGCCAACTGGATGTCATTGATCCCTGGCGTGGATAGCATCGGCATTTTAGAGAAAGCAGAACATGGGTATAGCCTTCAGAAAATATTAGGGTTGACCACAATTGTTAATACTCCAGCTGGGGAAGTCGTTCATGCTGGAGAAGGATTCACGATCGTGCCTTTTGTACGTGTTTTATCGACTGACTTGAACTTTACCGTCGCACTGGCACTTATTGCGGTGATTATGGTTCAGGTGATAGGAATTAGGGCTCAAGGGAAGGCTTATTTTACTAAATTCTGGAATACCAAAACACTCTTTAGCAAACCTATGTTTGGTGTAATTGATTTTGGAGTAGGTCTTCTTGAATTGGTTTCTGAAATTTCTAAAATTCTTTCATTTGCCTTCCGGTTGTTCGGAAATGTTTTTGCTGGGGCAGTTCTCTTATTTGTGATCGGAACTCTTGTTCCGGTATTTGCGCAAACCGGGTTCTTGATGCTTGAATTCTTCGTTGGAATGATTCAGGCAATTGTTTTTGGTATGCTGACGATGACATTTATGGCACAGGCAACTCAAGGTCATGGTGGCGAACACAAGGAAGAAGCTCACGCATAAGTATTTGTAAGTCTTCGGGTGGAAACGCCCGGGGAAAACACACTATTAAAGTGGCGGTTTCCCCGCCCGAAACTAATTTGGAGGTTTAATAAATATGGATTTCGAAGCTGCTCAAATTCTTGGTAAGTTAATTGGTGCTGGTCTCGCAATGATCGGAGCCATTGGTGCTGGTGCTGGTATTGGTATTGTAACCAGTGGTGCAGTTCAGGCTATGGGACGCAACCCGGATGCAACAGGGACAATTCAAACAAATATGATATTGGGGATCGCATTCGCAGAAGCTGTAGCTATTTATTGTTTGGTTGTGGCTCTCTTGATATTATTTGTCTTCTAAACAATAAAAGGAGGATAATACATTGGAAAAATTAGGACTAAATTTAGGTTATATTCTTGTCCAGATATTTAACTTCCTGGCTTTGTTCGTAGTGTTGCGCGCATGGGTTTATAAACCTTTGATGACTATGTTGGAAAAACGCCGCACAACCATCGCACAGGGTTTGGAGGATGCACGTATAGCCGAAGAAGCCCGAAAGAATGCTGAAATTGGGGCAACAAAAATTACAGTAGAGGCTCAATCCAAAGCAACACATATTGTAAATGAAGCTATGGATCGTGCTGATAAAGTTGTTGTCGAAATTAAAGCAGAAGCGGAACAAGAGATCAACAAAGAGCGTGCTTCAACTATGAATGAAATTGAGGAAGAACGAGGTCGCATGCTGGGAGATTTGCGCGGACAAGTTGCAGCCCTGGTGATAGCTGCTGCTCAAAAACTTGTTGGAGAAGCTTTGGATGAAAAACGCCAGCATGTTCTTCTGGCTGAATTTTTCTCAGGTGTAAAAGAAGGGAAAGTTGTTGTTCTTGAAGAACAGACATTAACTGGCGCTTCCGCAGAAGTGACTAGTGCTCTCCCTTTGACTGCCGATGAACAAGCAATAGTCAAGAAAGAGATCCTCGTGAAAATGGGTTCAAAAAGTGAAGTAGCATTCAAGATCGATCCTTCCATTCTAGGTGGATTGGTTATTCGTGTAGGTGATAAAATGCTGGATGGATCAGTTGCCGGAAAATTGGATGATCTAAGCCATAATCTTCAATAATCCTTATTAAAGACTATAAGAGGGTTTTGTCTAAATCAGCCAAAACCCTCTTATAATTTAATAAAGCTTTTCCTATTAATGATTCTAAGGTTGGAATGTATAACTTATCTTTTCAAGAATGGTAATTTTGTATAAGATGCATTGGGTAAGTTTGTTAAAGAAACATAGAACCTAACACAAAATACAAATAAATTTTGAATTCAGTTTCTTGGAGAGCAAAGAATATTTACGCATTACACTGGAAGTGAGATAATTAGTAATCATGAAAATACCTGATCGTATTGTCCCGCTTGTGGAAATATTTGCATCCTTCCCCTTTTTGTTTGAACCAGTAACTATTCCTGACATTAGTATACATGGGATTACTGCAGATTCTAGAAAAGTGAAACCCAGCTTTGTTTTCGTTGCCTGCCCTGGCCAATCTGTTGACGGGCATAATTATATTGAGGAAGCAATAGAAATGGGTGCTGTTATCATAGTGGGAGAAAGGGATATTATTGATTGTGATGTTCCTTATATTAAAGTTGAGAATTCCAGACGATCGTTGGCTTACCTGGCTGCAGCTTATCATGACAATCCTGCCCAAAAAATGATAATGATCGGTATAACAGGTACAGATGGGAAAACAACGACAGCAAACCTGATTTACAGCATATTATTGACAGCCGGAATAAAAGCAGGAATGATATCTACTTTAAGTGCCGTAATTGGTGATACAGTCTTGGACACCGGTTTTCATGTAACTACACCCGATGCTCCGGATGTCCAAAAATTGCTTGCGATGATGGTTGACGAGGGAATTACACATGTTGTTCTGGAAACAACTTCACATGGATGGGAACAATACAGGGTGGATGCCTGTGAATTTGACATTGGGGTTATCACGAATATAACGCATGAACACCTTGACCAGCATGGCTCATTCAATAATTATCGGGCAGCAAAAGCAAGGCTCTTTACTTCCTTAATTGATACTCACAAGAAACAATCAAATGAGATCGGATTGGCTGTTCTGAACAGGGATGACTCTTCATATGAATATATAAATGCGATCCCCAATTTAAAAACAATATCCTATGCCATCGATTCAGGCGCGGATATTTTTGCAAAAGATATAAAATTATTCAATGAAGGTTCTGAGTTTAATATCAATTTTCTCGGCGATAAGGAGATTAAAGCGAAAAGTAATCTTGTGGGAGAATATAATATATTAAACTGCCTGGCTGCTTTTACAACCGGGGTTATAGGGTTGGGTATTGACCCAGATGTTGTCGTAAAAGGGATCAATGCCATAAAGGGGGTTCCCGGAAGGATGGAACGGATTAATTGTGGTCAGGATTTCATTGCAATCGTGGATTTCGCACATACTCCAAATGCATTAAAAGTTGCTTTAAAAACTGCAAGGAAGATGACGAAAGGTAGAGTTATTACGGTGATTGGGTCTGCAGGATTAAGGGATAGGGAAAAAAGAAAATTAATGGCTGGTACTTCAGTTTCCCTGGCAGATATTTCAATTTTTACTGCCGAAGACCCTCGAACAGAATCTCTGGAATTGATCTTGAATGAAATGGCTGATGGGGCAAATTTACAGAATGGAGTTCTTGGAATTAATTATTGGTGCATTCAAGATCGAGGAAATGCCATCAGGCAAGCCATCGAAATTGCAAAACCTGATGATCTAATCCTTTGCTGTGGAAAAGGACACGAACAATCCATGTGTTTTGGGACTAAAGAATATGCCTGGGATGACCGCACAGCATTACGCGCTGCTATTTCCGAATCCTTAGGGATAAATGGACCAAGAATGCCATTTTTACCGACACAGGATGGGTTTGAATGAATAATAATATCTGGCACGAAAGGGTTACGTTGAAAGGGAATATTGTTAACCTGGAACCATTATCTGAAAAACACACCAAAGAATTGGCAATAGCTGGAAATGACAAAAGTATTTGGGCTTATATGGTCTATGGTTATCCGTCCTCTGAGGATTTGATGCGTGATTGGGTTAAAGAAATTCTGGCACGGAGTAATTTAGGGAATGAACTACCTTTTGCAGTTATACATTTGGCATCCGGGAAAGTTGTGGGAGCAACCAGGTACCTGGATATGCGCCCCGATCACAAAGGACTGGAGATAGGCGGGACATGGTATTCGATAGATTATCAACGGACTCCAGTAAACACTGAGAGCAAATACCTGTTATTAAAATATGCTTTTGAAATGTTGGGATGCATCCGTGTTCAATTTAAAACAAATCTTCGTAATAATCGTTCTCAATTGGCAATTGAACGCTTGGGGGCTGTTAAAGAGGGTATTTTGCGTAAACATATGATAACTCCCGAAGGTGTGGTCCGGGACAGTATTTATTACAGTATCTTGGATTCCGAATGGCCAAATGTAAAAAAGAAACTTGAAGAGAAGTTGGGCTGATTTGACAAAAAAATGGATAAAAAAAAGCGACCCGGAGTGAACTGACCCCCTAAAACCGGACACAAAAAGAAAGCACCTAATGTGATAATAAAGCACAGGAGGTGCTTTTATGTCTGGAAAGAAAGGTATGTTGCATTACAGTAAGGTGGTCAAGGAAAAG